>Ga0256407_10005509_pt1 | contig 20223 bp, 23 predicted proteins | sample RumenRJG_04DNA_FD_193489 | JGI IMG/M metagenome (GOLD analysis project Ga0256407, IMG submission 193489) | Bovine rumen microbial communities from Lethbridge, Alberta, Canada - RJG_04 | ecosystem: Host-associated > Mammals > Digestive system > Stomach > Rumen | place: Canada: Alberta... | reverse complement strand
CAATGTGCAGTGTGCAATGTGCAATTCATTATGACCGCAAATAAATGAAGAAATCCGCAAAGTGTCGAAAAAATGACACCTTGCGGATTTTTTATTGTCCGTTAAAATTTAATCATTGCACATTGCTCATTGCTCATTGCTAATTGCTAATTGCTAATTGTTCAGCTGATTGGCTCAAAGTCGGACGCACCGTGCTTGCAGAGGGGACAAATGAAGTCATCGGGCAACTCCTCGCCCTCATAAATATAACCGCATATTTTGCATACCCAGCCTTTTTTGCCGTCGGTCTGGGGCTTGGGCTTAACGTTGTTCTGATAGTATGTGTAAGTCATAGTTTCTTTATCGGAAAGTACTCTCGCCTCTGTAATACTGCATATAAACATACCGTGGGTATCCATGTCAATGTACTGCTCGACTTTGAGGGACATGAATGAGTTGATATATTTCGGGAGGAATACAAGTCCGTTATCCGAGTGCAGGGGAGTGCAGTTGGCAAACTTATCTGAATTTCTTCCGCTTTGGAATCCGAAATTCTCAAATACGCTGAAAGGTGCGTCAACCGAAAGACAGTTTACGTTCATAATGCCCGTCTGCTGAATGACATGATGTGAATAGTTCTGCTTGTTTATGCAGACTGCAATTCTGTTAGGGGAGTTTGTCACCTGAGTGACCGTATTGACAATAAGACCGTTATCCTTTTTGCCGTCATTCGAGGTGATGACATACAAGCCGTAGCCTATATTAAACAGTGCCGTCATGTCGTTTTTATTAGCCGTTTCATCATGCTGTGCGAGGTAGTCCTGACACAATTCATTGGCAAGCTTTTCAAGCTGTTCACTGCTTTCCGAATTGAGTGCAGATGTAATTTTAACAGTTGTGTCGGTGTAAGTAAGATTTTTACAGCCCTCAAGCATTTTCTTCATAGTTTTAGCCGCCATGGGTGCCCATGAACCGTTTTCTATCAATGCAACTGTTTTATTCTGGAAATTGCGTTCCGTGAGGTGTTCAATGAATTCACGCATGAACGGGAATATATCTGCATTGTAGGTAGTAGTTGCAAATACAATTCTGCCGTATCTGAAAGCGTCCTCAACGCACTCCGCCATATCTTCTCTTGCAAGGTCAGCCACAACCACTTTCGGACAGCCTTTCATTCTGAGTTTTTCAGCTAAAATCTCAACCGCTTTTTTTGTATTTCCATAGACAGATGTGTAAGCTATCATAATGCCGTCACTCTCTGTACCATAGCTTGACCATGTGTTATAGAGGTCTATATAATAGCCGAGATTTTCCGAAAGTACAGGTCCATGCAATGGACAAATTGTCTGAATGTCAATTTTAGCGGCTTTTTTAAGGACAGCCTGTACCTGTGCACCGTATTTTCCGACAATTCCGAAATAATATCTTCTTGCCTCGCAAGCCCAATCTTCTTCAACGTCCAATGCACCGAATTTTCCGAAGCCGTCAGCGGAGAAAAGAACTTTATCCTTTGTATCATAAGTCATGATTACTTCGGGCCAATGTACCATAGGTGCTGCAATAAATGAAAGGGTATGTTCACCGAGTTCGAGAGTATCGCCCTCTTTTACAACAATTCTTCTGTCCTCGAACTGAGTGCCAAAGAAATTCCCCATCATTGCAAAAGCCTTTGCACTTGAAACAATAACGGCATTGGGATAATTTTCCATAAAGCTCATAATATTGGCACTGTGGTCGGGTTCCATGTGCTGAACTATGAGATAATCGGGCTTTCTTCCTGCAAGTGCGTCATCAAGGTTATTCAGCCATTCATGCTTGAAATTGCGGTCAACCGTGTCCATAACGGCAATTTTTTCATCTGCTATCACATAGGAATTATAAGCCATTCCGTTAGGTACAATATACTGTCCCTCAAACAAGTCAATTTTGTGGTCGTTCACACCCACATATCTAATATCATTGGTTATCGTCATTTATAGTCCTCCCTGTAAGATTATTTGCACTGATTATAACATATTTTCGCTTTGTATTACAATAGTTTTTGTCAACATTTTTACCGAAACAAAAAAATATCCGCAAAACACACTTGCAGATATTCCTCTAATTATCTCAGTGTAGCGAAAATCTGTACCCAATATAAACAGCCGTCATCATCTTCGTAAACGCCCACGCCTATATGACTGAAATAAGAATCGAGAATATTTTCCCTGTGTCCCTGTGAATTCATCCAGGCTTCAACAACTTCTTCGGGGTCACTGTAATAGCCGGCTATATTTTCGCCTGCTGCCCAGATTTTGATACCATATTCATCAAGCACGGTAAAGCAGTCTGTACCATCGGGGCGGGTATGTGCAAAAACTTCTGCAATTTCTTCCGCTCTTTCATTTGCGGCGGCTGCAAGCTTGCTGTCATATTGGAGAGGCGGCAACCCAGCTTTACTTCTTTCCTAATTGGAAAGTTTTATAACTTCCTGTGCATAATCTACTACATGAACAGTAAAGAATTTTTTTGCAATAACTCCGTTTTCGTCTTTGATTTTTACGCATATACTGTAATCGGCAATTTTGGCAGGTCTTATTGTCACGGCATAATTATTTTTGTAGCCCTGTCTGACAGTCCAGTTTTTATCTGTCAATTTCTTGTAAAGTACGGCATAAGTATATTTTCCGACACCGCCCTTACCGTATGCATACGCAGTCACCGTACCGCCATGTCTTATTGTCGTGTCCGAGATAAGCGAATTATTCTGCAATTTGGGATTGACTTTTACCGTAAAGAACTTTTTGGCAACAGTGCCTGTACTGTCCTTCACCTTCGCACATACATCATAATCGGTATCTTTTGCAGGCTTTACGATTATCGTATCATTATCTTTGTAGCCCTGTCTGACGGTCCAGTCTTTTTCGGACTTTTTCTTGTAAAGAACCGCATAAGTATAACCACCGTTTCCACCGCTTGCCTTTGCATTTACCGTGACAGATTCGCCTTTTGAGATAAGTGTTGAAGATATAGTGGAATTATTTTCCAATTTCTGAACTGCTGTAAGCGGCACGACATCTGTTTGTGCCGCCCTTGCCGTCACCGCCCCCATGCACGCAATTCCCGCTGTCACAGCCAACGCCATTGTCATGGAAATGACCTTTCTGAAAAAAACCGACTTCATAAATTGACCTCCTTTAAATTTATTTTGGTTGGTTTCATTTTACCACAAGCTGCATTAAAAGTCCATTTTTTTCATTATATTTTCTATATAAAATTATACAAAAAAACGTACCGTTTTTTATAAAAACCAAATAATTCAAATAAAAAATAAGGTAAGGACATATACTCCTTACCTTACCTGGTGCGAGTGACGGGACTTGAAGGCATATATTGTTTGTGAATATACATCAAGTCGGAATTGTAGTTTTCCTTGATTTATATAGACTTTTGTGGACTTCATCTATTCTCATATATGCCTTCAACTGCTACTTTGTTCCGATTTTGTTCCGAAATCCAAAACACAATGATTATTTCATGCGTTTTGTAAGATAAATCTTAACACGATTCTTTCAATTCTGTAATGGTTTCGTCTAATTTCTTTGCGGCTTTCTGTTGTGCCGAGTCATAGGAATGGGAATAAACCTGTAATGTCAGTGCTACATCTGCATGACCGAGATTATGCTGGACTGTTTTCGGATTCTCGCCTTGTTCAATCAATACAGAAGCATAAGTATGTCTCAAACCATGAAATTTCAGGTATCTTATTTCATCTTTATGTCGTTTCATGAAACGTGCATAATTATTTGAAATTCCCTGCGGTGTAAAAGGATCTCCGTCAGGCTTCGATACAACATAATTTTTGTCCTTGAAATCCTTTCCATACTTCAATTTATTGGAAAGATAGCGGATGTGATACTGTTTCAAAACCTGCAGGAGTTTATCGGGTATATAAATTTTTCTGATACCCGAATCTGTCTTTGGAGATTTTATATACTCCGTTTTGTCCAAAACTATCCTGCAACTATGAATATTCAGGAAACCTTCATCAAAGTTTACATCTTCCCATTTTAAAGCTGCCATTTCACCTCTGCGGATACCGCTTAATACAGCAAGGAAAATAATCAGCTTAATATCTGCATTGGTATCGGTTTCCGCTAAATTCAACAAAAGATTAAATTCTTTGAGATTGTACGCTTCAACCTGTTTTCTATGCTGTGTAGGCTTGATAATATCCGTTACAGGATTACTGCCTTTTTGAATGATATTGAGCTGGATAGCAGTCTTAAATAATACATTCAACAACATAATGTAATTCTTTGATGATTTTGGAGATACAGCGGCACTTAAAAAGTTGACATATTCCTGTATATTTCTTGAAGTAATCTTTCTCAGCTTTACATCACCGAAATAATTTTTAAGTCCGTGAGATTTCTTGTTATTGTATGCTCTCTTGTAGTTTATCAATGTTGACGGACTGAGAAACTGTGTATAAGTTTCAAAGTACATATCTGCAAACTGACTGAATGTAATGTCATAATCATCCGACAGATTATCGCCACGAGCATATTCAAGCTCTCTTTCCGCTAAGAACTGTTTTACAACAGACAGACTTGTGCCAACAGGAAAAGTTTTGCTTGTTCTTCTTCTTTTGCCGTTGAGCAGTGGCGGCAAATCATAGATTGCCTTGTAATGAGTACCTTGCTTGTTAGTAACTTTAATAATACTTGACATAATAAGACTCCTTTCAATGCTTATCAGAATAATAATATACATTTATAAAATCTGACTACCGCAAAACATATTACGGTAGTCAGATATAAATAAATCAATTTTTAGTTATAGTTATTCCTCTGGTAGTTTTCCTGAAAAATTCCAACTGTATATTAAATTCTTTTAAATCATTTTGGCATATCTTTAATTTACTTGAAAGTGTATTAGCAGCAGCAGGAAATGTGTAAGGCAAATTCTTAGAAACGCTGTCTTTCAAGTAAAGTTCCTTTAATGCTTGTAAAAGTTCTGTCATACTACCAGTCCATGAATCTCTGTTTTCCATAAACTTTATCACAGTATCAAGCAATGGATTATTTTCAACAGCGGTATGTCTTGCAATACGAATGTTATCTCTGTACTGTTTTAAGAAGATTTCACCATAACCTTCATTGAGAGTTTCAGCAATACAGTACCCTAATTGAGCAAAATCAGCAAGTCTTGGAAGGTTTTTCAATGAAACAGTTTGTAATTTTAATAATGCTTTACGCAATACAATAAATATTCCGCCTTTGATTTTAGGAAGCTTTTGATTTAATTTTCCGAAAAGTTCTGTTTCTGTAACTCTTTTATTTTCATCAATTCTATTAAGGTCAATCATTATTACTCTGTCAAGCAAATCGTTTTGAGTTAAGTTCAATCCTAAACCGTTAACAGCAACAGGTTTGTGTATATCCAATGAAATAACATCAGTATTTTCGTATAATTTTCGTTTTGAATATTTACCATCTGTTACCGATACACAAAGCAAATCTGATATTGCCTGTGAGATATATCCTACATTATCGAATGCTGTAAAATAGTTAGCGTTTAAAATGGTTGCAATATCATCAGGTTTATTTGGAAGCATTTGTAAAGTTGTATTGCCATTAATAATTTTTGATATAATTTTTAATGCAACACTCTTTCCTGCACCGTATTCTCCTTCAACAATCAGTAAGGGATGATTGATATTTGGTACAAAAAGTGATATAATATACACGATAAACAGTATAAGCTGATCGTTTGGGACATTAAAAAAATTGCTTAACATAGCTATTAAATCTTCTGGCATAGTGTTTAATTCTATATTCTCTTCCACATCTTTATTAATATCGTCTTTGATAAAAAGGACATCCGTTTCATTTTTGTCAACAATGCTAATACCTCTGGAACTTATGCTTAATACTTTTTTAGGATGATTGTAATCGTAATAGATGGTATCATCACAACGATACAACAACCTTGCAATATTTTTATAATCCTTACAATCTTTGGCTACTGCTTGTATTGAATTATAGGCAGATTTTAATTCACTAAGTTTTAAGGTTTTGCAGAACTTGGTTGCACAAACTTTGCTAAGTTCATCTCCAACATTTTTTCGATTCAACAATAATGTTTTGCTATTTCCTTTGAAGGTAAAATAAAGGGAATTGTCTGAATTTGACCTATATATCTGGCTATACTGTGCAAACAGATTATAGAGCTTTTCGGGTGTTTCATGAGCAATAGTGATTTTTTTGATTTTCATAATTCATATCTCCTTAAAATTAAAAAATATTTTTAATGGCTCTTATTTGAAAATAATATTTTCTATAAAAACCTCATACCTATACTGTTACATATAACACTTTTTATTTAATTTTGAACACTCGGATTACAGTAATGGAGGAACGTAACTATGACTGATTATGAAATCGTTATAAAAGTATTGTATGATTTAAACATTGCTGCAAAAAACGATAAGTCTATTAATAAAAAGAATACTGCTCATAAGTACGGTATAAGCAGAGGAACTGTACACAATATATTGAATAATTATCGTTTATCACAGCAGGAAATTACAAAATACTATGAACAGATAATAAATCATACCATTTCCGCTGTTGAAGATAGTTATTCTTTCTTTCCAAAACGAACAAGAATACGTCAAGTTAAAAAAGATGATGTTGAAGTAATAAAGGAATGTTGTGAAAAGTACTTTAATTGTTATCTGACAGCAGAAAAATTTCTTGACAAGATGTTAGAGCATTATAAATTGATAAATTATAAAAAATTCATATGTAAAAAACGTATATCCAAATTAGAAATTATGGAATTTAATAATTTGGGTGGACGTTATAACGATCAACATAAAGCTGCAGAAGAAATTGACAGAAATATAAAACTATTGAAACGATATAGAAAACCACCTAAAAATTATAAAGAAGTATTTGACGAATACAAGAAAACTAATTCATGGAGTAAAACACAAATAGAATATAGCTGTTTTTATGGTTATGCCAAAGAATATTGGAATGAATATGCAATGGAATATTGGAGAGATATTAATTCAAATGATATTAATTTTGGCGATTATATTTATAAAAATTTTCACTACGACAATAAAGTCGATAAATTTATAAAAAATAAATAAAATAAAGTAAAAAAATTATCGACATTATTGTCGTATTGCAAATTTAGTTATAAAAAGGTGCATAAGTGTTCAATACTTATGCACCTTTTATAACATAGATTACAAATAGTTACTGTTTATTGGTGTCATTCTGTTCACTTGTATTTATTTTCTGAATGAACTCTTTAAGATTCCAACAATGATATTTAGCCTGTATGCCAAGATAAAGCGGATGTGGAGCTGTTTCAGTAATATTTTTATCCGATACTGTCAACTGATAGAGCCTTCCTTCTGGATATAAGCTGTGATACATGGTTATAATCTTTTCTTTTGCCTGATTTACTGCATGAGAGGTTTTCATAGAGCTGCCCCATGCTATAATAAACTGACTGTCTTTGAATTTTTTACTGTGCATGACTTTATCAATGTATTTCATGTTATCTTCATCAACTTTCAGTACACGAGAGGATATCTTGGAAGTCACAACCTTACTGAAAAGGGAAAGTATATGCAATTCCTTCAATCCTATATCTGTCATATGTGATACAAGGTGATTAAGCGTACTGTCATTAGAATAAATATTACTTTCGTTGCGTGTGGGATAGAGTGATATAAGATAAGCACACTTTCCTTCGGGCAAAGATAATTTTTTTATTACCTCGTATGTATTCAGACCATCTTCGGATGTTATGATTTCTGTATCAACAGAAGCCTTGAATGTTTTCATATAACCTCACTCCTATAAAAGTATTCTGTTCTCGCTATGATATTTATTGCAAAGTCATTGTTGATTACTATACAACCGTCTGAATAATCTTCATTGATAGGACAGATGTATTCAAAGATTTCTTCCTGTATCGGCTCATGCAAGCCTAAATCCTGATAGTTGTTCAGGTCGTTCTCATTCTCCATAAAATAAACAGCTCCAACAGATTCAATCGAACTGTTGAAGTCATAGGCATTGAGAATATGTTTCATCAAGCTGTAAACATAGGGGACAACTGTTTTTTCGGGGATTTTATCAATATCCTGTAAATTCAATATTTTTATCATTTTCTTTTCCTCCGTTAATTATTTTTATATATTGCACTTTCTGATTTAAATAAACAAAATGTATCCATTACATTAAGCTATATGTAAAGATAAAACCAAAAATTCCCTTATGGCAAAAACAATTATGTCATAAGGGAAGATTAAAGTATATTTTATTTCAGTATTCAATAGCATATATTAACTATTTGATGATATTTTTTTACCAGACGACAATATAGTTTTTTTCGGCAAATCTGTCAAACTGTTAACAAGCATCAAATGAACAGCCTCAATCAACATATCCTGTTTAGTGATAAGATCAGAAATGAGTGTTTCCTGTACTGCCATACTATTATCTTTGGTTATGTAAGATAATATTTTCTGAAATTTCATAACATCTTCAAAATTTCCTTGTACTTTCAGTTCTTTGTTCAGATATGCGGAAAATAAATATTGTCTTTCACTAAATAATAATTCCAAGGTTCTCTGAGATGCCGTTATACATACCTGATAATCCTGATAAAAATACGGAGCAACGGTAATTTTCCTGTCATTCCATAAAATATAAAAAGCATTGTCAAATAAATCCTTTATATTTACAGCGAGAAAATCATTTTCAATACATATCTCTTGATGTGATTCAATCTGTTTTTGGACAAATTCATATAAATTCTGAAAAGTCATGGATAAATACTCCTTTTCATTTTTCAGTGTTATTGTTTTCTTTTTCTTTCAGGTGCAATAATTTTTGGGTTTTTATTCGGTGTCTTAACATTATCAATAAGCATATTTGTAAGAATAAGCTGTAATGTTTCCATTATTATTGCGTTGTCTTTTTGAATACTTACAATATTATCGTATAATATTTTTTGTAAGTCTGCAATTTGAGAAAACTGTTGATCCATTTGTTCTTCTAATTCTTTTTTTACTCCATTCAAGCGTTTGGCATATTCAACATATATCTGATTCAATGATGTTTGGGTATTTTGTGAAACTTTTTGATATAGTTCTGAAATAGCCTGATTAAATATTGCCATATTTTGCTCGTTGTTATAGTTTATTTTTTCTTGGATATTTTCAAGCTGTTCATGTATTGAAAGTGTGTTATTTTTTGATGTTTCCTCAAATGACTGAATAGCTGTTCGAAGTTGTTCTCTCAAATTTTCATTGTTAGCTTGTGATTGATTTGTAAACTCCTTTAAAAGTTTTTTATTGGTTATCATTATGACCATCTCCCACAAAGAAAGTGCCGTTAAGAAAATGCTGAGTAAATTCTATTCTTTACGGCACTTATTGTTTATGTATCAATTATATTAAGGCTTTTATCACATATTGAAATAAGATATGACAGCCTTATCTGTTCCAGCTCCATTTTTGACTCATCTGTATCTTTTAAATCTTTTATCTTGTTGAACTCGTTTGTTTTGCCGGTGACAGTATAAGTGATGGTATCCATTCTGCCTACAATGTGGTCTTCAACAATCAATGTCTGACTTTTCATTGAACTGCGTAAAAGTTTCTTCAAATCCGTCATTGCTTCTGTCAATACTTTTTTATAAAACTCATTCATCTTTTTTGTTTTGTTACGACCTGCATCAAGTTTCAGAATAGATTTACATTCGTCATCATCAAGAGAGATTCTTTTTGATACTTTGCCGACAATAAAGCCATGAATTTTGTCTTCGGTTGAGCGTTGTTCTCTCTCCATCTGACTTATGTTTACATTAAGTACACTGCTGCCATAACGGATTTTATTATATTTCTTTACATCAGCTATAAGAACATCTATTGCCTTGCGGCTCTCTTTGATAATATCATTTTCAAATTTATTGCTCTTTGCTCTTGTATCTTCACGAAATTCCGATAAAGCCTGCTGCAATCTATATGTTTCGCTTACTCCCGCACTTTTTTCATCATAGCTTTCTGTTGCTCCGGTACTTTCACTTCCTCTGCTGCCGCTTCCGAATAATTTTCTGCCTACCGCAACAGCTCCTGCTCCCAAAGCTGCTCCTGCTGCTCCTATAAGTAAAGCAGTTCCAACACCACCCATTTAACTTTCCTCCTTTTGTATCATATCTTCTGCATAACTGCAAACAGCAATTATATAATCAGATTTTATATAAACATTTTCGGCAGATTCCGCATCTCCGTTTGATGCTGTAGACAGTTTTTCAAACGCTTCTCTTTTTTCCTCGATTGAATACTCAGCACGTTCAAAACTCAATTCAAAAGATTCCTCTAATGTTGTAGTAAAGTCATCAGTTGCTTTCTTTATTTTTTTAACAATACCGTTTGCGGCTTCTATGAATATCTTCTGCTTCATTTCCTGCAAACGCTGGCTTTTCAGTTCTCCGGCAGGCAATTTCAATATATTTGTCAACTCGGAATTATCAAAGGATATTTTCTTGCAGATATAATTTTCAAATGTTCCTCTCAAATTTTCATTTGTTATGTCAAATCTGCGTTTTATCGATTCCGGACGGATAACTTTGATCGTTTGATTGTATTCATCGAATGTGTCCAATATTTCATTCAATACTTCCGAATACTCAACTATCATCTGACGTTCAAGGTCATTCCCTGCTCTTGATATATTACCTCTGTACTCAATCAGCATTTCATTCAGCTTTTGTATTTCAGCGACTTTGCCTTTTTCAACATCAATTCCTTTTTGCTCTGCTATTTCGTCCTGAGTTTTGTCAGGTCTTTTTATTCTGTCCCATGCTCCAAATATAAAAGGACCGGTAGTTAAAAGAAATTTACCGACAGTTGACAGAATCTTAGTTATTATAGGTGGTAATACAGCCGACATTTATTTCACATCCTTTTTGATATTTTTATAATATAGTTTTCTTAAAAACGCCTGACAACGCATTTCGGTTTTATGTTCACGTGCCGGAAAACCTGAAACTATTGCATTGTCTTTAATATTTTTGTCAACTCCGGCTCTTGCCAAAAGTACAGCACCATTTCCAACTTTCACATTATTGCTTATGGCAGATTGTCCGTATATATCAACATTATTGCCAATTTCAGCCCATCCTGCCAATGCTGTACAAGCAACAATATGACAATTTTCACCTATACGGCACTCATGCCCTACTTCTACAAGATTGTCTATTTGTGTATAAGCACCGATAAATGTTGTTCCAACAGTTCCCTTTTCTATCACAACATTTCCGCCTATAAAAACATTATGGCATATATGAACATTGCCTACTGCACGGATTTTTGACCATCCATGTTCTGTTTTGCAAAATTCAAAGTTTTCTGTACCAACTGAACAACAAGTACCAATATAAACATTATCTTCTATTATGGTATTTTCACCTATAACGGTATTTGCTCCGATAAAACAATTTTCACCGATAACAGAACCATTGCCGATAACGACATTCTGAGATATTACTGCACTGTCTGCAATTATTGGTTTGTAGTTTTCATTATTACAGTACAAACCTTTATTAATCATATAACATATTACTTCATTCAACAGATAATACGGTTCTTGATTCGTAAAAATATATGTACGGTATAAAGGCAGTCCTATCGAAGCTGTTGTAAGAATAACTCCTGCATTGCAATCTTGGATTCGGTCTCTTTTATCTGACATTACATAAGTCAAAGTATTTTCTGTGCTGTCCTGCATAAGTGCGATTCCATATATCTTCTTACCTTTATCGCCTAAAATTTTGCAGTTCAGGTATTCGGCAAGTTCTCCCGCAGTAATAAAAAACTCTTTCATTATGCACTTTGAACCATTTTGTCAATTTCCTTGCAAAGTTCGTCAACACGTTTTTGAGTATTTTCCCTTACTGCATTCAATGCTGTTTCCAACTGCTGACGATACAACAATACTTCTTCCAATTCTTTTTTTGATTTTTCATATTTTTCACGTATTTCATCAGCACTCTTTTTGGATGTACTCAATACTTCGGCATTTGCAGTTCTTGTTTCCATAAAGAACTTACGAATTTCGTTGCTTAAAGCTTCGTAATGAGAGTTTATATCGTTCATAAGATACTCTTTATATTTCGGGACAATATCATTATTTATTTTTCTTTTCACTGTATCAACATTGGATTTTTCCATCAGTCCTTCAAGATATTCTTCAATTTTATGATTTCTGTCGAAAGGATTATAGCCAAATTTCATAGCGATTGACATCAAATTATTCTTGGCTTTTTGATCCAATTTTACGTAATCACGACACAAATTCATTAAATGTGCAGCAACATGGATAATATTTCTTCTTGCCATTTCCTCATTGCCATAACAACTTTCTACTGAAAGAACCTTTATCCATTCATTTTTTTGCTTTTTCCAATCGTCTTCCGGATAGTTCAAAGTATCCCACTGTGTACCAAGAACAAATATCTTTTCAGGGTTATCCATACTGTTTGTGAATATTCGATATAAAGTATTCAATTCGCCGCCCGTCAGTGCATCAGAACGTACACAGGCAAAAACAGCATTTGCTCTCTCTATATAATCTTTTGTAACATCAGAACGATATTTAACAGCATCGTCCAAACCCGGAGTATCAACAAATACAACCTCCGGCGGCATATTGAAATCTGACAAACCTATTTCAACTTCCTTAACGAAATAATGTTCAACGTGTTTTGAAGAAGTCCAGCGTTCAACTTCCGATTCAATATTATCTTTTGTGACTTCGGTTTTGATTTCCGCATGACCTATCCATTTATTTTTCTCGGAATCACCGTTCATACTTGCATATTCTTTTTTGAATATATCGGCATTGGAAGAAGCACTGTTCCAAAGCTTCACCCATTCTTCGGCAGAATAAAATACAACTCGTACATAATCAACTTCTGAATTTCTGAACATTGTAAGAACGGCAGTTTCAGGAGTAACGGATGTAGAAGCAAGGTTTCTGCCAAGTAAAGCATTGATAAGAGTTGATTTTCCTGCTTTTATAGTTCCGACAAATGCAATATGAAACTCAGGCTTCTTACAGCGTTCAACAAAATTATCTATTTTTTTCATGAGTTTTTCACAAGACTTTGAAAACTCAGGCTGCTGAAGTACCATGTGTAAGCGTTCCATCTTGCCGACATATTTTTCGACAGTGGTGTCCCATGCGATTTTGGTGAATTTTGAAGTACCGATATTTCTCATAAGTTCCTGCAGCTTTGCGGAATATGACAACAGTAATTCCTTGTTATTAATATCAGAATCTGATACAACCGAACCACAAAACGGACACAAAAACATATTTGCCGACACTTCATTATTACATGACTTACATTTCATTCTATATTTCTCCTTTGTTTTTTGATTTACACGTTGATATCCTGCTTGTCAATATTTTCATTAAGAATTTTTCTTATCCACTTTTCACTGTAACCGTATTTTGTAGCAAGATGTTTTACATTATTGCCATTATATTCTTCAATAATTTGATTTTTTATAAAATTCTTGCTGAACAACTGCACAGGAAAAGTAATCTGCTGACCTCTGTATGCTGAATGGATTTTCAATACAGCTTCTATTCCTAACAAATTGGCAAGTTCGCTATATGCACCGTTAAGGTATTCACATTTTATATTGCCTGTTTCCATGATAAATCGTATCCTTTGCATTTCACATTCCTCTCAATAAAATAATTTGTAATTATAAGTATTATAACAAGACCACACAGACATATATATGTCCCTATAAAAATTTTGTACAAAGTATTTTACTGAGTATTTAATATTTTCACATCTTCTATCTCATTATATTGCTTTGTAAGGTATTTGTATAGAGCGATAATGTACGTGAATTATTCCTTGTAAATTTCCTAAAATAGAAAAATTCGTACTCCTGTTCAATAGAAGTACGGCTAATTGATAATAATTTTTATTCAGTTTTCCCACTTTGTTCCCGATTTGCTCCGATTTCCGAAATAATGTTTATATGACTATTTCCTTGTAAAGCCTATGTGTTTTGAAAATCAATCTGATTTCTGTCAGTTTCGGTAAATTAAAATTTGTATCTTATATGATAGTACAAAATGCACCATTTCCTTGAAAAACAAGCACGAAAAAAGACTGTACCATATTGATACAGTCTTTCAGTTGGTGCGAGTGACGGGACTTGAACCCGTCTATCCTCTTTTCACACCAAAAGCCGACAGATACAAGGTATTCTCACAAATAGGCAAACATATACTATTATTGTATCATATTTTAACCTATTTGTCATCAAGATATTAAATTTATTTCATTGTAAATTTTTACCGAAATTATCATCTAAAAATTGGTTATATTTACTTATGGAAATAATTTTTGTTTCTTCTGTCAAATGCGTGTAGATTTTCATAGTAATCTCAATACTTGAATGTCCCAACAGTTCACTTGCGGACTTTACGTCAACTCCTGCCATATAAAGCATTGTTGCGTATGTATGTCTTAACTGGTGCGGAGTGAAAGAGATTTCAAGTCTTTTGAGATACGACTGCCACATTCTTTCAAACGATGAACGAGTGTGCATACTTCTTCCGTCTGACTTCGTTGATACAAAAGCAGTCTTGCCTTTCTTCCTCAAATATTCGGTATAAAGCTGTTGATAGAGTATAGAGGGGATAGTGACGTTGCGTGATTTGCCGTTTTTAGTTTTCGGTTTGATACCTAACTTGTTACTGTTGATGTTATAGGTAGATTGGCAGACGTGAATAACACGGTTGTCAAAGTCGATATTCTTCCATTCAAGTGCTATAAGTTCGCCTGCTCTTAAACCGCAAAGCAACATAATCATTGCTGAAAGTCTTGCTCTGTGAGGAGTGTCAATAACAAGTGTCTGCTCGTCAAGAGAAATGTGTGTTCTTTCCTTTTTGGTAGCATTTGCAGGAATGTCTGCTGTTTTGGCAGGATTGCGGTATAAGTTATCACAGTTGTTTATCGCAAATGTAAAAATGGCGGTTGCTGTCTGTCTGATATTCTTCAAAAGTTTTTCGGATGACGGTTTCTTGGTCTTGGGATTGTATTTTGCTAAATCAATAAGTATATCTTCAACATTCATACTTCTTACCTTGTTAATCGGAATTGTGCTGATACTTTCAAGATGATGTACAAAGTTGTATGTACTTGTGACATACTTATAACCTCTGCCGATTACCTTTCTTTTTGCCCATACTTCTGCCCATTCACCAAAAGATGAATTTTCGTCCAAAATTGTCATAAAATCAATCTCCTTTTCCTTTTTATAAAGCCTTTCTGATAATTCAGATTGGCTTTTTTGTTTTACACGAGATTGTATTTTAACACAAAACTTCCAATAATGCAATATGTATAAAAGTTTTTCTCTTGTCTAAATATTTTTGTTGAACAAGTTCAGAATAAAATATTGAGTCGGTTGGTCACAATCGGCTTTTTATTATAAATTTATTTCAAGCAAGGAGAGTGCAATTATGGTTAAAACAAAGGTCATTGCCGTCACAAATCAAAAAGGCGGTGTGGCAAAAAGTACGACAACAATCAATGTCGGTGCAGGACTGGCTATCAGAGGTAAAAATGTACTGCTTGTCGATATGGACAGTCAGGGAGATTTAACCCGTTGGCTTGGATACGACAATGAGCAGGACAGCCCTACCATCAAAGATTTGATTGACAGCACCGTTTCAAAGTCAAATCTGCCTGTTGAAAGTGCCGTTCATCATTCCGATACCGAAAATGTTGATTACATACCGTCAGACAGCAGACTTACTATAAGTTACAGTGCAGAAAATGACAGCATAGATATTCTTGACGGTCTGTTCTCTGACAGTTTTTTTGAAAAATATGATTACATAATTATCGACTGCCCTCCGAACCTTGACTTTCTTGTGTCAAGTGTCTTGGAAGTCTGTGACAAAGTGCTTATTCCCGTGCAGGCTGAAATATGGGCTTATGACGGTGTATATAAACTCCTGTCTGTGTTGCAGAGTATAAAAAATACCGTCTATGTACAGCAGTATGTTATGGGTATGCTGATTACAATGTGCAACAAGCGTACAAATTCCGCAAAGACTGTCATTGAAGCACTTCACAACAGTTATGGGGATTATGTTTTCGATACGATTATTTCTTATCGTGATGAAGCAAAGGTGTCTGCTATCACTAAAAAAAGCCTTGTCGGAAAGAAAAGCAGTGTGATAGGTCAGCAGTATATGGCGGTTGTTGATGAAATTATCGGCAGAGAGGAAAATGAAAATGGCTAAACAGAAACTCAATATAGAACCGAAAGGCTTTCCGACTGCTATGTCCGAACCGTACAAGAGTTTAAAAGGTGTCGGCAGTACGTTCATCAACATTCCCCTCGACTTGCTTGATGAAATAGAAAATCAGCCTTTTCCTATCAATGAAGAAAAGATTGAGCAGATTTCAGACAGCATTGAAACTGTCGGTGTCATTGAGCCTTTAATCGTTACAGAAAATCTTGGCAGATACAAGATACTTTCGGGCAGACACCGTTACAGAGCCTGTCAGAAACTCGGTAAAAACGAAATTCCCTGTTATATCAAGAATGTTTCGGAAGATGTGGCAAGATATATTCTGATTGCAACGAATACCGACAGAAACAATGAATATGCACCGACTGTCTATGCAAAAGCCTATGCGGAACAGCTTGAACTGATTAAGAAACTCGGAAAGAAAGCTACTGTATCAGCGATTGCCGAACAGAACGGATTGAGCCGTAAACAGATTTACCGTTATGTCAGGTTGACATATTTGATAGAGGACTTTCAAAGATGGGTTGATAAAGATATAATCCGTATGCTGTCAGCCGTTGAGTTATCTTTTCTTTCGGAAGAAAAGCAGAATGCTTTATACAAACATCTTATCGGAACTGGCATAGCAGAAAGTGCAATATCAAGAAACATTCTGACGGTTGAAACGGCAAAGAAAATACATTCGGTAGCCGATACCATCAGCGATGAAGAATTTGCGGAGAACATTGAAAAAATCATCTTCGGGCATTACAGCACGGATCGGACTGTTGAGCCAGCGGAAGAAGTGATTGAGGAAACAGTTGAGCCTGTTACCGAAACAGAAACGGCAGAAACAGTTGAAGAAACTCCCGTGCCGAAAGAGAAAAAAGCCGAAAAGCCAAAGGATACACCCGAAAAGAAAACTCCTGTTGCAGAAGAAAAAGAAGTATCTTATAATAGCCCTGTTGAAGAAGTTGCAGACGATACAGAAGATGAAGTTGAGGAAGTCATCGAAACGGCAGAAACAAAAGATGATGACTTTGCAAACATCATCAAGGGATATATGTTAATTGCCCTGCACGATTACGGAATGGACTGTGACAAAGATACCATTGATGAATTGTATCAAAGGATAAATTCTTCAACGGCACTTGATATGTATAAAAAACTTTCTGAATAATGGAGGAATACGCAAATGGATATTATCTTCAAGAACAAAGACCACGAAACAAACTATCATTTCATTCTTGAAAAAATGAAAGGAAAGTTGATTACAGAACAGAAACAAGCACTTGCATATCTCTTTTCGCTTGATGAAAATTGCTTTGAACATCTGCTTGACTTGTTCGACTTCTACGAAAGCAAGATAATTTTTGATGGCATATACAAAATTCACGGCAAGAGTGAGAAAACAGTCAGACTTGCTTTCAATCTTTGGAATGGTTGTTGTACAGACGGAGATACATATATAGGTGATGACGCACAAACCGATTATCTTCCCAGTGGTAATTACTCGCCTTGTAATATCTTCAACTGCGAAAACGGTATTTACTACTTTGAAGCAGTAAAACTCCGTTTTCCGAAATATTATCAATTATGATTTGGGTGTTGGTAGCAATAATGTCAATCAGTTTGATTGTTATGGCAATAGTCGTAAAGGATAAAGTCAGAGAAATTTGTCTGAAAGTCTTTTGCATTACCGTGACAATCTTTTTGATTGGCGGAACGGCAGAAAGTTTTTATGGGGATAGTTTCAAAGTAGAAGTATCAAGTCAGGACAAGTTTTTTGAAATCAGAGAGTTTGAAAAGTATGGTGATTTAGACGAAACTATATATGTCATTCAAACCGATGTCAGCAATACAAGGTATTTTATTTCTGACGTTCATAATGATATTGAATGTCATTATAAAAGTGAACCTGAAACATTGATAGTTACGAAAAAAACTATGCTTGACATACTTACACTTTCAAAATCAACGATGAAAGTCTTTAAAATTTATTAAGTATTCAGGAGTGTTGACAGATGAATGATGTTGTATTTTGGATTATTTTATCTATTGGTATTGCATTGGCTGTCAGAAATTTTGTGTGCCTTTGCAAAGGTTACAAAAAATTCAAGATGATAGATAAGGATATGCAAAGACTTCAAAAAGTTATATCGCAAATGAACATTGGCAAGAATGAGAGGAACAAATGAATATGAATTATAGAGATAAGGAATGTACTGTTTCGGTGTTTGCCGAAAACGGTACGCTGATAAAGGAAATCAAAGGCAAAGTCAAGAGATTTTTTCACAGCGAAAATGACAACCGAACAGAGATAGAAATGGAAGATAGAGAGTACACCATTGTCAACTCTCCTACGGTAATCTTTGAAGTGGACAAAACGAAAACCGCAACGTCAGATGATAAAACAATCAGCACCCGTAAATAGTCGGAGGTGAATTTGATGGTATTACTTGATGTTTTGTTCATAATGTTATTACTTCTTTTCGGTGTTATAGTCCTCTTGTATTTATCGATTAAGCATTTAAGTGAAAAGACGGAGCGTTTATTTAATATAATCCAACTCCAACAAAAACAAATCGAATATTGCCAAAACGACATTGAAACGTTACAAAAACAATTAGAAGAAATGAAAAAATAAAATCAGCAGTACAGCTTATCAAGACTGTACTGCCTGTATCGGAACAAGAGTATAGTCGGTGCAACTCCGACAGTTCCGAAAAAATAATAGATTGGTGATAAGATGAAAAATATATATTTTAATATTGACGTTTTTAAAAGGGAAGTGTATTTCTTTTCGGTATCTTCTCCAACCAAAAGAGAATTGATACATACATATACTTTTGATGATATGATGTATATGGCAGAAGATTATTCTACTGGGGACTGTCAGAAAAAACTGCAAGGCTTATATGACTTGATGATGGAACAAATTGAGAATAAAGAAGATGAACAGGTGCAGGCTTTGTCAAGACAGCTTGACAATGAATTTAAAGAAAACATCTTTGCAAGCGTGTGTCTTTCGATTTTGTACGGCACATACCAAAATCAAAAAGATACTTTAAACCATTTGGGAATTATCGGTTCATTCATAGACAGTATATCGCAAAAAATAACTTTGCAGGTCAAGGGCAATATCGAAAGCAAATTCAGCGAAATCACAAACTCGATGAACAACTTTATTGATTGTGTCAACAACGATTTTCAGAACACACCCGAAAGGATATTTCACTCTGACGGAAAATACATTTTAGAGTTTAATAAGCGTGATGAAAATATGCTGTACTCGGTAAATGAATTTATAGAGCCACTTATTCATATCTTCCTGACAAATCTCTACATCGGAAATCTTAAAGTCTTTACTTGTAAGCATTGCGGTAAAAAATATTTCGACAATACCGATAAAGGCTATTGCCCGAAAGAAATATGCCAACAGGCAGAAGAAAGAGAAATTAACAAAATGGTTCGTGCAAAAAGAAAAGCTGATCCATATAAAAATTTACTGGACAATTTCGGTTTATACATTCGTCAGCAGAAACACAAACTCACACAAAGAAATCTTTCGGCAGATGTTATTGCACAGTTTGATGATGAAAGAAATTCTTGTTACAACAAAGTCAAGATGGAAATTTCGATTTATCAAAATTCGGGAAAGCTGATTGATGATGAACTGGAAAGCTACATAGACGAACAGAAAAATTATATGAAACATCTCTATGATACCTTGTCAAGTGTCAATATTCAATAGCAGTACAGCAACAAGGCAGGGTTTTTGAATGAGTAAACAATTTATGAACAAAGCCAATTCATAACGATTGTATCAAGATATGAGGAATCCAAAAGGCACTGGAATTGCTTATCAGTAATACCGCCTTTGAAAGTTTTTTCA
>Ga0256407_10005508_pt1 | contig 20225 bp, 13 predicted proteins | sample RumenRJG_04DNA_FD_193489 | JGI IMG/M metagenome (GOLD analysis project Ga0256407, IMG submission 193489) | Bovine rumen microbial communities from Lethbridge, Alberta, Canada - RJG_04 | ecosystem: Host-associated > Mammals > Digestive system > Stomach > Rumen | place: Canada: Alberta... | reverse complement strand
GTCTTGCTGTCGGCTGGGATAGTGAGGCCGTTGGCTTTGATGGTGAGCTCTACGGGCAGGGCGTTTACCAACTTGAGATAGCGACGGCCGGTGGCACTGTGGCGAACCAGACTGACGCCTACGCGATGTTTAAGTTCGGGGGCAATCTGGATGTCGGTGCTCACGTACTTGTCGCCACCATATACCGAGAACATGCGCTGAACATGGTAGGCAGGGGTGGGGCGGACTTCGGTGTTAGAGAAGTAGATCATGTCGGGATCCCAGTTGTGGTGCTTATCCTTGGCCAGCATCGGGGCGTAGCTGGTCATCTCTACCACGTCGCCATTGCGCTCAACATCGGTGAGATAGAGGGCTTCGGCCAGTGCGGTCTCGATATTGGGACGCTTGACATTGGTTGAGGCTGCATATTCGCCAAGATAAACCTTCGGCATGGTGCGATCGTAACCGTCGTAATAGTTGCGATGGTGCATGAACCAACCGGTTGACTCGTAGTAGTGCTCATCAACCATATACTGCAGTTCGGGATGGCGCTTGGTGAAGTCCCATCCTTCGACGTAATCGGCACTTGGGGCGTGGAAAGGTCCTACGGTGCCACAAATCTTAATCTCGGGATATTTCTGACGGATGGCCTTGCAGATCATCTCGTAGCGCTCTTCGAACACGGTGCCGATGATGTCCTCGTTGCCTATACCTATATATTTAAGGTTGAATGGGGCGGGGTGACCGGCATCAGCGCGAAGCTTGGCCCACTTGGAGGTGGCGGGATCGCCATTGGCCCACTCAATCAGGTCGAGCAGCTCCTGGATGTAAGCTGGCATCTGATCCATAGGGATGCCGCACTGCTGACCGCCTATACCCTGGGCGTTGGCGGCTGAGTTCTGGCATGGAACGCCTGCTGCAAGCACTGGGAGTGGCTCGGCACCGATGTCTTCGCAGAACTGGAAATACTCGAAGAATCCCAGTCCGCGTGTCTGATGATAGCCCCAGATATTGAAGTCGGGTTTGCGGTCCTGAAGTGGACCTACGGTGTGGTTCCAATGGTAGATATTGTCGAGGCCCTGACCATGGCTCATACAACCGCCTGGGAAACGGACGAACTTGGGCTTCAGGTCGGCGATGACCTGAGCTAAGTCGCGACGCAGACCGTTAGTACGGTTCATAAATGTTTCTTGTGGAAAGAGCGAAATCATATCGAGTCCCACACGGACGGACTTCTGCGGAATGATGGCCAGACGGGCCTTGGTGCAGCTCTTCTTGGTGCTGAGCACGCAGGTGTACTGTTGCCAATCAGTGCCCTGGGTTTTGAGTTTGCTGCTGGCAAGTATGGTGCCATCGGTGCCTATTAGCTGAATCGTGAAGTTCTGCTTCTGACCGTCGGCCAGAACATACATCGAGAAGTTGTACTTATGGCCGGCCTCTACGGCGATGCCATCCCAACCCTCGTTCCATAGTGTGTCGGCAGCAATCACAGCATAGTGGGGATTGTTACTGCTGAGTGGGTGCTGGGTGGAAATATCGATAGGACTGGCTGAGTGCCAGGCGGTGGTGGCGTTCCACTCGCGACGATCTTTTGCGTTGTATTCGAAGTCGCGGTTCTGAATCAGTTCGGCATACAGACCGCCATCGGCAGCATAGCTGATGTCTTCGAAGAAGATACCTATCAGTTTGTCGCTGATGGTCTTCTCGCTGTTGCTCACGTGAAGTGTGGCTGTCACAGGCTGATGGGGCAGCAGGGAATTCTTGGCATCGTCGTGCATGCGCTCACTGCTGAGACGTGCGTCGGCCTGCAACTGTTGGAAGTGACTAGTGATGGTGCTGAGTTCCTGCGCTGTGATGTCGAAGGTGTTGCCCTCGTGCAACTTGCCTGCTATGGTGGCGGTGTCGCGCGTCCAGGCAGCCTGATCGATCAGGCTCTTCTGGTCTTTGCTGAATTGACGGAAGTTGCCCGATGCAGATACCCAGCGCTTGTCGCCGGTCTTCGTCTGATAATAGATGTCGAAGGTGCCATTGTCATTGGCAAAGACTACCGGCTTGAGGCACTGTGGCGTTGACATCACAGGATAGTCTTGTGGGCGCCAGGTTACCAAGTTGCGGCTATAGGCTGCGGCAAAGAGTGGTGAACTGTCGTTGACCTGAAACACCAGGCGCCAGGTGCCATCGGCAGCGCGGGCCACTGAGGGGTGGTACATGCGCTTCTCGGCTCCCCATGTGCCATAGTCGGACGAGCACAGCTGACCCATCTCCTGCCAACCATTGGGGGTGAATTGTGCTACATGCAAGCCGGCGTGCTCACCTGGGCTATAGACAAACACGCGCTTGGTGGTCTGAGCGCAAACGCTGATAGACGCTGTGGCGAAAATGCCTAAGAGGTAAAATCTTGATTCCTTCATTATTATTGTGTCATTAATTCTTTGAGGATGCAAAGGTAATGAATTATAGCGTAAAAATGCAAGTGAAATCCAGAAAAAGTTGCTTGGAAAGGAAATATCTTCAAAAACTTTTGTATATTTGCACCCAATATGATTATTACTATCTTTTTAAAACGTTACTATTTTGGAACTATTATGAACTGTAAAAAATCGCTCTTTATGGCCTGCTGGGCTGCTATGGCTGCCACTGCACAGGCTCAGATAACCATTGATATCGATGCACAGCAGCGAGGCCCTAAGGTGAGCCCCATGCTTTATGGCATCTTTTATGAGGATATCAACCATGCCGCTGATGGAGGCATCTATGCCGAACTGATCAGAAACCGCTCGTTTGAGGATGGACCGCGCTTTGGTGCTCCTGCCGACATGCAGGGGTGGGCTACCGTGGCTGCAGAGCCTTCTGTGTTGGCCGCCCGTCTCATTCAAGACTCGAAGAAAACGCCTCTGCTCAATAATGCCCAGCACCATGCCCTGCACTTGGATGTCAAGGCATCACCAGCTGCGCCTGTAAGTCTGATTAACGAGGGCTACTGGGGGATTAACGCCGTGCAGGGACGCACCTATCGCCTGTCGTTCTGGGCCAAAGCGCCAGCTTATAGGGGCACCGTGAAGGCAGAACTGCGCTCGGCCGACGGAAAACAGGTGTACGCTCAGCAGCAGGTGGCTGTATTCGCCGCTGCTAAAAAGCGGGGGTGGACAAAATACGAGGCCACGCTGACCGCTCTTGACAATGATGCCCAGGCGCAGTTCGCGCTTGTGTTCGATGGTGTAGGACAGGTGCAGCTGGATATGGTGAGCCTCTTCCCACCCACATTCCGCAATCGTGAGAACGGTATGCGTCCTGATTTGGCCAACATGCTGTGGCAGTTGCATCCTAAGTTTATGCGATTCCCTGGTGGTTGTTTCGTGGAGGGGCAGGAGAGTCCCGACAATGCCTTCCGCTGGCAGCGCACCATCGGTCCTGTCGAAGAGCGTGAAGGCCACTGGAATGTGAACTGGGGCTACCGTACCACCGACGGACTGGGGTATCATGAGTATCTGCAGTTGGCTGAGGATCTGGGGGCCAAACCGCTCTACGTGGTGAACGTGGGGATATGGCACGGTGGACAAACACCTTACGATAGTATCCAACCATGGATAGACGAGTGCTTGAATGCGCTGGAGTATGCCAACGGTCCCGTCAGTTCCAAGTATGGAGCCATGCGTGCCAAAAACGGTCATCCAGAACCCTTCGGAATAGAATATCTTGAGGTGGGTAATGAGAACAACCAGCCCGATCCGCGGCAGCAGAGCGATCACTATTACGAGCGTTACGAACAGTTCTACAATGCCATCAAGGCCAAATATCCCGATATGAAAATCATAGGCAATGTGGTGGCTTGGGGCGATGATAATCCGAAATGGGGCAGCAGTCTGCCCGTGGATTTGTTGGACGAGCATTATTACCGCTCGCCCGACTGGTTTGCTGATGCTTTCCACAAATACGACAGCTACGACCGCCAAGGACCTAAGGTGTATGTGGGTGAATATGCCGTGACCAATGGCTACGGCACGCTGGGCAATATGAATGCTGCACTGGGCGAGGCCATCTATATGATGGGTATGGAGAACAATGCCGACGTGGTGGAACTGGCATCTTATGCCCCCATCTTCGTCAACGAGAATGATGCCCGTTGGCGCCCGGATATGATACGCTTCAGCAGCAGTCGTGCGATGGGCACTCCGAGCTACTACGTGCAACAGCTCATGCCACAGCATCTGGGCACGCAGGTGCTGAAAGTGCAGCAAACTAATCCTTATAAAGATAAGGTGGTGAAACAGATTACGCCAAAGCAGAGTAGAGTGGGGTATGGTACATGGAACACACGCGCCACTTTCCAATGTGATAAAGAGGTGGACTGCATGTATGGCGACTGGCAGATAGAGGGTGGCATGCTGCACCAGACTGGACATAAGGATGCCACGCGCTGCATTCAGAAGGATGTCATAGACGGCGATCACTATACCTGTAAGTTCCGCTGTCGCAAAGACGAAGGGGCCGAGGGCTTTATCGTCATCTTTAACTATGTGGATGACAAGAACTACTGTTGGGTGAACCTTGGCGGATGGACCAACTCGCAGCATGCCATCGAGCAGATTAGCAATGGCGGCAAACTGCTGACCGACAGTAAGCGTGGGCGCATTGAGGCAGGACGCTGGTATGATGTTACCCTGCAGGTGGCAGGCGACAGTGTGAAGGTATGGCTCGACAATGAGCAGCTGTTTGATACTGTGCTCAAGCGCGACCACACCAAGGGCATCTACTCATCGGCCACCATCAACGACGCCACTGGCGAGATTATTGTAAAAGTGGTGAACAACGATGATGCTGCCACCACAGCTCGTATTAGTCTGAAGAACTTTGCGCCAAGCGAAGCCCGAGTAGTGAGGTTGGCAGCCAACGACGGTATGGAGGAGAATACGCTCCAGCAGCCCACAACCATTCATCCAGTAGAGCAACAACTCTCGACAGCTGATGACCACGTGATGCTAACCGTGCCCCCATATTCGCTGAACATCGTCACAATAAAAACGTCGTGCCTTCGATACAAATAAAAAATCAAATATTGTCAGTTTAAACAAAATTTTTCCGCCCATCAAGGTTCCGTTAGATAGTGGAATCCTGATAAATTCTTCTTTCGTATATGGTAGTGCGAATTGCAATTTCATACAACCAGACGGTCATTTCATCATAGTAAAATAAAAAAATCCGTCTGATTTCTTGTATTTTAAATGAATATTGCTTATATTTGCAAACAAAAAACAGAATGATTGAGCAATCAATAGTCCCACGTTCTATTATATTACTAACCCGCTTTCATCTTGGGAACTGATAGCCTAAAGCATTATTCATATGAAGAAAGTAATTCTTTTAGTGTTTCTATCAGTAGTAAGTCTAGTATCACTTAATTCTTGTGGCGACAATGACTATGAATTTGTTGGTTCAAGGCAAGGTGAAATGTTTATTAAAGACCCTAATAACGTACCAACATTGGATGATATGTTAAACATGAGAAACGGCAGCAAGCCGATATATGTTGGAGTTGACATATATAGAAAAAAAGCTAAAGGTGATGGTTTCTATGATTACATGGTAAAAAACCAAGACGGTATAGAATATAAAGTAATAGGGTCTGTAAAACCCAATAACAATTCAATATTAGTAGTTAACGATTTTAGACATCAAAATTATATTGGAGTACTTTATGTAAGACCGTAATTACGAATCATACCTGTGCAGAATTATGAAAGAAGAAATATTTCCCATATTAGTTTCGCTCGGAGCAGGACTTATAGGAGCCTTGTTTGGGTATTTAGCAGACATGAATCCATTTGTATGGTTTCTTATAGGGACTGTTGCTATATGGGTCCTTATACATAGTAATTAAGTTTGGTTAATTATTGATAATAATGATAGAATTTGAGAATCTTATAATTGATTAAAATGGAGCAAATATTTAAATCTCTACTTCAAAAGCAAGGATATGAGTATATCAGTCTTGTAAACTCAGATAAAGGTATCTGGGGATATGCAAAAGATGGAGTATATCATTTCTGCAAGTCGGATTTATCAGACGTCGATAGGAAAGAAATAGGTATTATAGAAGAGATTGCTGTCCTTTCCATAAGAGACGGCAACGTTGCGCTTACAAAGGATGAGGATTATTTCCCCTCCTGCATCATTTTGGATAAAGCCAATAAGATATTGGAGATACTTCCTCCCTCTACTCCTCCTTATATTTTTAATCGGCTCAATAGTAATAGCATTGTTATTACAAAGCCTATCTTTCTTAGAGGATGTGGATTTGACAGATTAAATTATAGAGGACGAGAAGCGTTGTGTCCAGTTTTAAGTGAAGAATCACACATACATGAGTTTGATTATAGGATAATTGAAGATCTTAAAGACAAAGGGGCATTTACTTGTTTAGATGGTGTTCTGGAACCAAAATTATTCCCATACATGTACTATGAAGGGTGCTGTTATTTTCTTTCAAAAGGAGGAATGATAGTTTATCATCCTCAAAAAGGAATAATATATAACAATAGATCAGATGAGAGAGAACACTCATATATATACGATGATAATATATATCCGCCTCATGTACTTATATGGAGTGTTAAAAATCGCGGAGTTTTTTTTGTTGAATCCAATTCTGAAAACGAAGAATCAGCAAACATTGTAACCATAACCCCTCTGGATGGTTCTCGCCCAATTTATCTCAATGTAGATGATATAACAAAAAACATGCGTGATTCGCAACACGACAATTCACGTTATTGGACTAGCATATGTGGCGCCATGTGCTCAGAAGATTATCTCATTCTTCCTTTTTGTGAAGAAGAAGGGCTTTTTATTATTCATATAAGCGATGAAGGCTTTTCTGCAAAATGTCTATATAAAGATTCGCATAAAACAGAATACACTTTTCAAAATGGAATAATAAAAAGCGTTTACTCGTATAAAGATGGATATTATCAAGATGGTGAATTTGGCACCATTACAATATATGAATATGAATACTATGATGCAGACTGTTATCCACTTAATGTTGTCGAAGAGAATAACCGCTATCTGATTTATAGGAAAGACGTTTCCTCACACAATGGGATTATAAAACGATATGGCGTACTCCAAAAAGATGATTGTCATACCATATTACCTCCCATTTATAATGCAATTAGTTTCAATGATGATTACACTTTTAATGTTGAATTGAAAAATGAAGTGAATGGAAAAGAACAAATACTTAAAGGATTATTCTCTGTAGAAAACGGTTTCGTTTTACCTATCGGTATTGAATACCACCATCCTGAATACTGGAATAATATCACAGGAACTTATATCAATACCGCAGAAACGTATTACTTCAACATCTTTTCCTTTGGCGAACATGAAGGACTTCTATTTGGGGATGAAAAAGTGTTAGAACCTATATATGATAGCATTGAAGGTTTTCATTTTAAGGAAAAATTCAACGAAGATGAAAGAACTTGGAATTATGATCCTCAAGAAACAGAAAGAAAAACAAAAGAGTATCAGCCCCTTAGTGTCATTCTTTATAAAGATGAAAAGCGTGGACTATTCATAGACAAGGAACATTTCATTGAGCCCATTTTTGACCGTATTAAATGTTGTAAAGTGCTAAAAGGATATGCATATTTTGAAGCACAACAAGGAGAAAAAAAACGTATCATTAGCGATGACATCGTTTTTTATGAGAAATACCAGGAACTCTATGACAATATAGTCATCGAAGACTATGGAAGAATTGTCTATTTCAATGTTTACAAAGATGGGAAAATTGGTATGATAAGCACAGACACTAACTACTCCATACCCATCCAGTATAAGGAGTTACAAGTATTCAGTAAGTGTTACATAGGTGACGGTTTCTTTTACACGGGAACTGGTCAAAAACTATTCAGCGAAGATGACTATGAATTAGATGCAGAGCAGAAGTTTCTTGTTTTTAAAAACGTACATTCTGCAGATTATGTATTTGTGACACTCTCAGGAGAAATGCTGAAATCGGAAAGCATCAATAAGGATTTAATTACCGTAAAAGGAAATGGCGATTATGTTTTAGCCAAGTATAGCACAAAAGACAAATGCTTTATCAAAGAGGAAGAGAATAATTGGATTCCATATGATGACTATCCTACTGACGATGACATTAAAATGGGACTGATGGAGGCATATAATGGCGATCCAGAAGCATTATGGAATAATGACTAACAATCAACAATAATGCAAACTAATATTTATCGCCTTATTAATGATGGTAGCTTAATTCAGAACAATATGGAAACAGAATGTGGTACGGTTATAGAGTATCTAGAGCATAACAAGGCTTTAGAGCAATCTCCTGAGTTCCAGAAGATAGAGCAGGAAGTGGATAATGAAGTATATAGACTGTTTGCCTTAGAACGTATTCAGCAAGCAGAAAAATACTTGGCAGAACATGGTGATTACGAAGATACTTTTGATGATGAGTTTGATGCACCTACTGAATACGACATATATTTAAGCAAAAGGTCGAACAGGATTAAGGAGGCTAAAAGACTATTGAAAATGTACCCCAATGAGCCAGAACATGCAGCACGCTTGTTTATGCAGCTTGGTAGTTGTCATTGGATATGGGCTGAAAAGAAAAGGATTCTCAAAGAGAAATACGGTATCATTTGGTACGCGCCTTCTGAGGTAAATCCGGATTGTATATATGATTAGACACATAAAAACTAACAAATAGAGGACAGTATGAAACTTACAATGTATATTGGAGTTATAGCATTAACCATCCTATGTGTCAGCTGCAATCATGAAAAGAAGAGTAGATATACAAATACTGATAATAGTTTTGTAATGATTGACACTTCATTAATTGAACAATGGACTCATAGAGAGCTTTTATGTGTTGACACGACAAAACTTCATCCTCACGAATTGAGAGATCTGAACAGATATTTTGAGGGTGAAAGAAAAAACACGAAATCAAATGTGATGTGTGCCACAGGGTATCAGTTAGGCGAAGGATTTGAAGTGTTGCACCTTCGTTCAGACAACGAATATGCTTGCAAATTTGCCTGTCCTGATGAGTATATTGTTCTCTCAGAAGATGAAATGACTGGACTATGTTCAAAACTTGATAGTCTTCCTGTAGGAATAGCTGAACATCTGGAAATGGATAGCATCGTGAGTACAAGAACAATTATGTCAAAAGGTGATAGCCTTGTGATAACTCTTGAAAGAGAGAGTAAATCTCCATCTAGTAAAGGTACGACATTGCAATTAACAATTGATAAAGCCAAGAAACTACTATCATACCACGTACATCATAATTATTTCTGTCAAACTCATGGTAAGGATTATTATGAATTCTTAGTAGATAATCATTCAAACAAATAAAAAACGAATACCGTTGGTAATATGGAAAAGATAAAAGAAAAATGCCAAGCTAAAGATTTGTTTATCGAAACTATAGTAAAGTTAGGAGGCGAATATCTAATAAGGAGTGAGGTTAACACTGAGTATGATATAAAATTCAAATACTCGGAATGCAAGTTCATGGCTAACGCAACAAACGACAGCTATGATGTTGATATATGGTTCCCCAACTGGTATAGCATAGATTTGGGTGATGACGAAACTTGTGACTATATAAAGAATCTGGTTAATGACCTCAATTACGTTTGTAAGTCTAAGTTCTTCTATACAACACATAAAGATGATAATCTACTACGCCTCCATAGTAGTATATCATTCCAACTGCTACCAAACATCCCAAATATAGAGGAATATGTATCTGGGAAACTAAACCAAATTATCTCTGACCAACAATGGTTCATTCAAAAGATGGAAAGCCTGATAGAACAGGTGTTGTTATCGGTTGAGCACGATCATGAAGATGCGAGTTGAAAACAAATGAAGATTATCTTTCTCGACTTTGATGGTGTGATGGACACGGAGTATTACGACCACATACTTAGTGAAGCAGGTAAGCCAATATCCGATGAATATGGCTTGCTCTTTGACCCAGAGTGTGTGAAGAATCTCAAATATATCATTGATTATACAGGCGCTGATATTGTTGTTTCATCAACTTGGAAGGACGATATGAGTTATAAGGAAATCCTGGATATGTGGAAATACAGAGGGTTGCCTGGCTTTGTGACAGATGTGACACCAACTACAGCACAACATAATCGAGGGGATGAAATAGATGCATGGCTCAAAGAATGCCACGAAGAGTGTAATTATGTTATTATAGATGATTTGGATGCCGGCAACTTCAATGAACATCAAATCCCGAGATTGCTGATAGTTAATCCGATCTTTGGACTTGACGAATATACAGCTGAAAGAGCGATTAGAAAACTTAATGGTAATCTATAGATAATAATGGCAACTTAACATTTATTGGCTGTTCTAGAATGTAACATTTTGCTTTTTCTGCATACTTGTGTGTAGAAAAAGCATTAATTTTGCGGCATGATTGCCGCGATGCTGCTTGCGCTCGGCCATTGATGCGAGCATCATGGCCCTCGCTAAATCGCAGCATTGACATTCAAATTAAAAAATAGAAAATGGCTAAAGATTTGACAACGTCTGCCATAGAGAGGCAGAACATCTTGAACAACCCTGTGGCTTTGCCAAGGATTCAGGAGGCACTCGGAGTGAAAGCTCTGGAGTTTGAGGGAAGGTATGTGTTAACAAAACAAATGGTAGCAGACTACTATGGCGTAGATATACGTACCATCTCTAGATATATAGAGAATAATCAAGAGGAATTGGAACATAATGGGTACTTCTTGTGTAAGGGTAACTCGCTGAAAGCCTTTAAGTTACGTTATGTTCAGGACATTGATGTCCCAAACAAAACACCCCATATTGGTCTCTTCGTTTTTCGTTCATTCCTGAACATAGGAATGCTTTTGACGGAAAGTGAATATGCTTGGGATACGGTACTTTGTCATGATCAAATAAAAAAAGGCTCACCCTAAGCGCGCTGTTCTACGGGAAGCGGGGTAAACTTGTTGGGGGCAAAATTACAACTTTTTTGTGAATAAACAAACAAATAAATAGTTTTTTTGAAGAAAATGCTAAAAAATAGTCTAAATATGAGTTTAAATGTGTCAAGAGTGACATATTTGCCAAAAAGGACGTAATGCTGCATTTTGGTGGCTTGAGTATGGGCATGATGTGTAACATCAAAAAAACTTCGTTTTATTTGCATCTTTCAAAAATTCGTCGTACCTTTGCGGCTGATTTAATATATAACTTAAAAAGTAATGAGACTTAAACTGATTTCAACTATTGCGGCCGTGGCTCTTAGTATGAGTGCACAGGCTAAGGATTTTAAGTACACAACCGTGCCTGGAGATATGATGCAGACCCGTATCTATACACTGGACAACGGGTTGAAGGTTTATCTGAGCGTGAATGCTGAGAAACCACGTATACAGACTTATATCGCCGTGCGTACAGGTTCGAAGAACGACCCTGCAGAAACTACTGGACTTGCTCACTATCTGGAGCACCTGATGTTTAAGGGAACCAAGCAGTTTGGTACCAACAACGCTGAGGCTGAGAAGCCCCTGCTCGACGAGATTGAGCAGCGCTACGAGGCTTATCGCAAGCTGACTGACCCTGCACAGCGTAAACAGGCTTACCACGAGATTGACTCTGTATCGCAGTTGGCTGCAAAGTACTTCATCCCTAACGAGTACGACAAGCTGATGGCTGCTATCGGTGCTCAGGGTACCAACGCATTCACAAGCAACGACGTGACATGCTATGTAGAGGATATCCCATCGAACGAGATCGACAACTGGGCTAAGATTCAGGCTGACCGTTTCCAGAATATGGTTATCCGTGGTTTCCACACCGAGCTGGAGGCTGTGTACGAGGAGTATAACATATATCTGACCGATGACGGTGATAAGATATGGAATGCTATCGGCAAGAAGCTTACTCCTACTCACCCTTATGGTACACAGACCACTATCGGTACTCAGGAGCACCTGAAGAACCCATCGATAACTAACATCAAGAACTACTTTAAAAAGTGGTACGTGCCCAACAATGTGGCTATCTGTATGGCAGGTGACTTTGATCCTGACAAGACCATAGCTATCATCGACAAGTACTTCGGCGGATGGAAACCTGGTGCTGATGTGCGTCAGCCTGTATTCCCAGCACAGCGCCGTCTTACTGCTCCTAGCGATACTACCATCATCGGTCAGCAGGCTGAGCAGGTGTGGGTGGCATGGTTGGCCAATAAGGCCGCTGACCTGCAGTGCGACACTCTGGACGTGATAGGTGATATGCTGAACAACGGCAAAGCTGGTCTCTTTGACCTGAACCTGAACCAGACTATGAAGGTGCAGGGTGCTGGTGGTGGACTGCAGGACCAGCAGGACTACTCAACATTCGTACTGATGGGACAGCCAAAGCCAAACCAGTCGTTGAAGGAGGTGCGCGAACTGATGCTGGCTGAGATTGAGAACCTGAAGAAGGGTAACTTCTCTGACGACTTGCTGCCATCGGTAGTGAACAATAAGAAGCTGAGCTACCAGCGTGCGATGGAGAACAACCGCTGGCGTACCAATAAGTTTATGAACGCCTTTATCAATGGCGTGGAGTGGGAACGTGAGGTAGGTTACCTGGACCGCATTTCGAAGATGACTAAGCAGCAGATTGTGGACTTTGCCAACCGATTCTTCACCAACGGCTATGCTACTATCTTCAAGGTTCAGGGTGTAGACTCTCTGCAGAAGAAGATAGACAAGCCTGCCATCACTCCTATACAGGCCAACCGCGACCAGAAGAGCGATTATGTAAAGGCTATCCAGGAGACAAAGGTGGAGCCTATCCAGCCTGTATTCGTAGACTACAGCAAGGATCTCACCATCACAGAGACAAAGAAAAAGCTGCCTCTGTATTATAAGAAGAACGTAGAAAACGGTCTGTTCAACCTTGTGTTCCGCTATGATTTTGGTCACGAGGACGACAACCGCTATGACATAGCTTGCGACTATCTGGACTATGTGGGTACAGATAAGCTCTCGGCCATGGAGATTAAGCAGAAGTTCTATAATCTGGCTTGTAACTACAACGTGAACGTGAATGGCGACAACCTGAACATATCACTCTCTGGTCTGAACGAGAATATGCCTGCAGCACTGAAGCTGATGGAGGAGGTGCTGCACAATGCTAAGGCCGACAAGGAGTCGTATGCACAATATGTGGACCTGACACTGAAGTCGCGCGACGACCGCAAGAAGGATCAGCGCACATGTTTCGACTATCTGTATTCTTACTGCGTATACGGTCCTCACAACTTGCGTCGTGACGATATGACCGAGAAGCAGTTGCGCGAGGCTGACCCACAGGAGCTGCTGAACCTGCTGGGCGACCTGAGCAACAAGGAGCACAAGGTGCTGTACTACGGACCTATGAGCGAGAAGGAACTCTCTAACCTGCTTTCAAAGCTGCACAAGACTCCTAAGAAGCTGATGCCTGTAACACAGGGCGTGCCATTTGTAGAGCAGAAGGCTACAGAGAACCAGGTGGTGATAGCACCATTCGATGCTAAGAACATCTACATGCGTATGTATCACAACGAGGGCCGCACATGGAATCCTGATGAGGCTGCTGTACAGGAGGTATTCAATGAGTACTATGGTGGCGGTATGAACGGTATCGTGTTCCAGGAGATGCGTGAGGCTCGTGGACTGGCTTACAATGCATACGCAAACTACTATAGTCCAAGTGCAAAGGATCGTAAGGAGTACTATATGACTCATATCATCACTCAGAACGATAAGATGGTTGACTGTATCTCGCACTTCCACGATATCCTGAACGAGATGCCTGTAAGCGAGACTGCATTCCAGATAGCAAAGGAGGCTGTGACAAAGCGTTTGGCAAGTACACGTGTAACTAAGAGTGGTGTAATCAACTCGTATCTCGCTGCTCAGAAGTTGGGTCTGAACAAGAGCACTATCGAACTTGTATACAAGAATCTGGATAAGGTTCAGCTGAAGGATATCGTGAACTTCGAGAAGCAGAACATGGCCAACAAGGCCTACCGCTATATCATCCTGGGTGATGAGAAGGAACTGGATATGAAGTTCCTGGAGAAGCTTGGTCCTGTAAAGAGACTGAGCATCGAAGAGGTGTTTGGATACTAAGAGAATGTAAAAATTGAAAAATGTAAGAATTAAAATACCTAGTAATAACAAACAAATACGTTTATGGCTAAGACAGTTGAATTTAAGTATGCCCCAATGTTCCAGGTGGGCGAGGACAAGACGGAGTATCGTCTGTTGTCGAAGGAAGGCGTAACTACCGCCGAGTTTGAAGGTAAGCAGATAGTCAAGGTTACCAAGGAAGCACTTACACTGTTGGCCCAGCAGGCTTTCCACGATGTGGAGTTTATGCTGCGCCGCGAGCACAATGAGCAGGTAGCTAAGATCCTCACAGACCCTGAGGCATCTGAGAATGATAAGTATGTAGCACTGCAGTTCCTGCGCAATGCCGAGGTGGCTTGCAAGGGTATCCTGCCTTTCTGTCAGGACACTGGTACTGCCATCATCCACGGTGAGAAGGGACAGCAGATCTGGACTGGTTTCGAGGACGAAGAGGCTCTGAGCCTGGGTGTGTTTAACACCTTTACTCAGGACAACCTGCGCTACTCGCAGAATGCTCCTCTGAACATGTATGACGAGGTGAACACACGTTGCAACCTGCCTGCACAGATTGATATCGAGGCTACTGAGGGTGCTGAGTATAAGTTTGTGATGGTGGCTAAGGGCGGTGGCTCGGCCAACAAGACCTACTTCTACCCAATGACCAAGGCTACTATCCAGAATGAGGGTACACTCATCCCATTCCTGGTAGAGAAGATGAAGAGCCTGGGTACAGCTGCATGTCCTCCATACCACATCGCATTCGTAATCGGTGGTACATCGGCTGAGAAGAACCTGCTGACAGTTAAGCTGGCTTCAATTAAGTTCTACGACGGTCTGCCCACAACAGGTGATGAGACTGGTCGCGCATTCCGCGATATCGACCTGGAGCAGAAGCTGATAAAGGAGGCTCAGAAGATTGGTCTGGGTGCACAGTTCGGTGGTAAGTACCTGGCTCACGATATCCGTGTAATCCGTCTGCCTCGTCATGGCGCCAGCTGTCCTATCGGTATGGGTGTAAGCTGCTCGGCCGACCGTAACATCAAGGCTAAGATTAATGCCGACGGTATCTGGCTGGAGAAGATGGACTCTAACCCAACAGAGCTGATTCCTGAGGAGCTGCGCAAGCCAGGCGAGGGCGGCAAGGGTATCGAGATTGACCTGAACGAGGGTATCGATGCTGTACGCAAGGAGCTGAGCAAGTATCCAGTTTCTACTCGTGTGAACCTGAAGGGTACCATCATCGTGGCTCGCGATATCGCTCACGCTAAGCTTAAGGCTCGTCTGGATGCTGGCGAGGGTATGCCTGACTACTTCAAGAAGTATCCAGTGCTGTATGCTGGACCAGCTAAGACTCCAGAGGGATATCCTTGTGGATCGATGGGACCAACCACAGCCAACCGTATGGACCCATACGTTGATGAGTTCCAGGCTAATGGTGCATCGCTCGTAATGATTGCCAAGGGTAACCGCTCAGACGTAGTGACTGAGGCTTGTAAGAAGCATGGTGGTTTCTACCTCGGAACCATCGGTGGTGTAGCTGCTGTTCTCTCAAAGAGCTCTATCAAGAGCATTGAGTGTGTAGAGTATCCAGAGCTGGGTATGGAGGCTGTATGGAAGATCGAGGTTGAGGACTTCCCCGCATTTATCCTGGTTGACGATAAGGGTAATGACTTCTTCAAGACCCTGAAGCCATGGACACCTTGCGCAAAATAACACTATTCGCTTTTGTGCTGCTGGTGGCAGTTGCCGCCAGCGCACAACGGCGATTGCCTTGTGTACGTAATATCCCCACTGATAAAGCTAAGACCCGCGGGGTGCTTAGCTGTCCCGTTCAAGATTGGGATCCGCAGACAGTGTATCGTCAGGCTGTGGTGCTGATAACCTTTGCCGATTGCGATTTTTCGATGGAGGATCCTGCCGCCTATTACCAGCGTTTGTTTAATGAGAATGGCTATAACGAGGGTTATGGTTTAGGCTCAGTGGCTGATTATTTTCGCGATCAGTCAGGTGGACTTTTTAACTTGCAGTTTGACATCTATGGCCCTATTAAGGTCAGCATCAGTGCAAAAGGATCTTATAGAAACTATGGCTTTAATGCTATGGAAGAGGCTTTGGCGGCATTGGATACCTTGACCACGCAAGACTTCTCTGTTTACGATTGGAATGGAGATGGTGTGGTTGAACAGATGCTGTTTGTGGCAGCTGGTCTTACCGGAAACCAGGCTTCGGGTTACATTTGGCCTAACACAGATTATACTACTCTTAATGCCCCAGGAAAAAAGGAAATGGTGAATACCTGTATAACTTGTGAACTGTGGAGAGACAAGACACTATGTGGTATTGGTACCATTTGCCATGAGTTTGCCCATTGCTTAGGGTTGCCTGATATCTATCCTACTAGTGGCTCAAGCTATTTTTCGGTGGTGGATGAGTGGGACCTGATGGATGGGGGAAACTACAATAACAAGGGTTGGTGCCCACCCAACTTATCGACCTTGGAGAAAATGCTCTTGGGGTGGGGGACACCTACCGAACTGACTGAGCCCACTACAATCAAAGAAATGAAGCCTGTAAGTGAGGGAGGGGCTACCTATTTAATTCGTAACTCAGGCTGCACAAATGAGTACTATCTGCTGGAGAATCGAAGACAAACTAAGTGGGATTATGGTATTCCTGGCAATGGCTTAACAATTTTTCATGTAGATTACGATCAGGAAAGGTGGCGACTCAATGAAGTAAATATCGCTGATAGCCTTTTCCGTTACGATTTGTTCCATGCGGATAGTAAGGATTACCTGACTTGGGATCCCAAGAATAATGGCAAGGATTTGGGGAAATATACGATGGACAACTGGGTGCGAAGCAGGTACCTGAGTACGTCGCCTTATCCTTATACAGATCCGTTGACACTGGTGGTTAATGCCAGCCTGACTGACAACACCACGCCAGCAGCGACTCTGTTTAATGAGAATGCTGAGGGAGTGATGTTTATGCAGAAGGCTATTACCAACATCAGGATAGCTGATGATGGAACGATATCTTTTGACTTTATGAAAGAGGCTTCTGGTATCGATGCTGTCAAGGTGATGGACGACGGTACTGCTGTGTGGTACGACCTGCAAGGCAGGCGACTGGAAGGCAAGCCTACGCGAAAAGGCATTTATATCAATAACAGAAAAAAGGTTGCTCTTTAATTTGAGCAACCTTTTCTATTAATTCCTAAAGATAAGTCCTTCGCCATATTCATCGATGATGATAGGCTTGGTGCGATCAACCTCATCCGACAGGATCTTCTTCGACAGATCGTTGAGCACGAACTGCTGGATGGCTCGCTTAACAGGACGTGCACCATAGTCAGGATCGAAGCCTTGTTCGGCCAGGTAGTCGATGGCCTGTGGTGTGCACTCCAGAGTGATGCCCTGTGGCGCAAGCATGTCGGTTACCTTCTTCATCTGCAGACGAACCACGTCGGCTATCTGATCCTTGGTGAGTGGCGTAAAGGTGATAATCTCATCGATACGGTTCAAGAACTCTGGACGCATGGTGGCTCTCAATTGTTCATGAGTGGCGTTTGATGTCATGATGATGATGGTGTTCTTGAAGTTGGCCGTACGTCCCTTGTTGTCTGTCAACCTTCCATCATCCAGCACCTGCAACAGGATATTGAACACATCAGGATGAGCCTTCTCAATCTCGTCGAACAGTACCACTGAATATGGCTTGCGACGAACTGCCTCAGTGAGTTGGCCGCCCTCATCGTAGCCTACATATCCTGGAGGCGCACCTATCAGTCGGCTCACACTATACTTCTCCTGATACTCGCTCATATCGATACGTGTCATCATCGTCTCGTCGTTGAACAGGTATTCGGCCAGTGTCTTGGCAAGCTCTGTCTTACCTACACCAGTGGTGCCAAGGAAGATGAACGAGGCGATAGGACGCTTAGGATCCTGCAATCCTGCGCGACTGCGACGAACAGCATCGCTGACAGCTGTGATGGCCTCGTCCTGACCAATCACACGCTTGTGGAGTTCCTCCTCCAGATGCAACAGTTTTTCGCGCTCGCTCTGCATCATACGTGTAACAGGGATGCCTGTCCATCGGCTTACTACCTCTGCGATATCATCGGCAGTTACCTCCTCGCGTACTAGCGAGTTGTCGCCCTGTGCATTGGCCAGCTGGCTCTGGATATTTGCTATATCATCTTCGAGTGCCTTCAGCTTTGAGTAGCGTATCTCGGCCACCTTGCCATAGTCGCCCTCGCGCTCTGCACGCTCGGCTTCCAGCTTCAGACTCTCAATGTCCTGCTTGTCCTGCTGAATCCTGTTGATGAGTTGGCGTTCGCCTTCCCACTTGGCACGGAACTGTGTCTCCTGCTCCTTGAGTTCAGCGATGTCCTTATCCAGCTGGGCAATCTTCAGTGTATCACCCTCGCGCTTGATGGCCTCGCGCTCAATCTCCAGCTGGGCCAGACGACGAGTAATCTCATCAAGTTCCTCTGGCACTGAGTCGCGCTCCATACGCAGTTTGGCTGCTGCTTCGTCCATCAGGTCGATGGCCTTATCTGGCAGGAATCGCTCTGATATATATCGCTCTGACAGTTGAACTGCTGCGATACAAGCATCGTCCTGGATACGTACCTTGTGGTGATTCTCGTAGCGCTCTTTCAAACCACGCAGGATAGATATTGCGCTGAGTTCGTCAGGCTCATCTACCATCACAGTCTGGAATCTGCGCTCAAGGGCCTTGTCCTTCTCGAAGTACTTCTGGTACTCGTTGAGCGTGGTTGCACCAATGGCTCTGAGTTCACCACGTGCGAGTGCTGGTTTCAGAATGTTGGCTGCATCCATAGCTCCCTCGCCACCACCAGCACCTACCAGTGTGTGTATCTCGTCGATAAACAGGATGATGCGGCCATCAGCCTTAGTCACCTCATTGATCACACTCTTGAGTCGCTCCTCAAACTCACCCTTGTATTTGGCACCAGCAACCAGTGCACCCATATCGAGCGAGTAGAGCTGCTTGTCCTTAAGGTTCTCAGGCACATCGCCTCGAACTATACGACCAGCCAGTCCCTCAACGATGGCTGTCTTACCAGTACCTGGTTCACCTATTAATATAGGGTTGTTCTTGGTGCGTCGAGAGAGTATCTGCAGTACACGACGAATCTCATCGTCGCGGCCTATCACTGGGTCGAGTTTGCCTTGGCGGGCAAGGTCTACCAGATTCTTGGCGTATTTCTCCAGACTCTGATAGTTGTCGTCGGCACTCTGCGACTGTACCTTCTGGCCCTGACGTAGTGCCTGGATGGCTGATAGCATCTCCTTCTCAGTGCATCCTGCATCCTTCATTATGCGCGATGCAGTAGAGTTGACGCTGAGCAGGGCTAGCAGGATAGGTTCTACACTCACAAACTCGTCGCCCATCTTCTGTGCAGTCTCTTGCGCGCGCACGAGTACATTATTACTATCACCAGAGAGATATGGCTGACCTGCGCCCTGAACTTTGGGCAGATGCTGTATCTCCTGATCAATGAGCATCTCAATCTGCTGGCCGTTTACACCAAGCTTCTGGAAGATGAAGTTGGTTACGTCCTTAGCCTTTGCGATTACTCCTTTCAGGATGTGAGCAGGTTCGATGGCCTGCTGCCCGTTCATCTGTGCAGTATTTACTGCCTCCTGAACAGCCTCCTGTGCTTTGATTGTAAACTTGTCTAATGTCATATTTAACTCCTTTCTTTGTTCCTATGTTCTTATTATCTAAAAGCGTGCCGATGATAAATTTCTGACAAAATGGCGGGGCTTTCTGTCGATTTGGCATATAATAAGATTAAAATCCATATAAATGGGGATTGTGTATCTCGCAATAATTGTGTACCTTTGCACCCGAATTAATGAAACATAAGTTTAATAGATTAATGAATAAGAAGATTGTTTTCGTGCTCTTAGCACTGGGTGGGCAGCTGGCCGCAGTTGCCACCCCTCTCAAGAGCCTCGACACTGAGGCCTTAAGCGATTCAAGTAAAGTAGTCGACCTCGACGAGGTAGTTGTTATCTCTCA
>Ga0256407_10005505_pt1 | contig 20229 bp, 15 predicted proteins | sample RumenRJG_04DNA_FD_193489 | JGI IMG/M metagenome (GOLD analysis project Ga0256407, IMG submission 193489) | Bovine rumen microbial communities from Lethbridge, Alberta, Canada - RJG_04 | ecosystem: Host-associated > Mammals > Digestive system > Stomach > Rumen | place: Canada: Alberta... | reverse complement strand
AAAAATATAAAAAAAAAAAAAAAAAAAAAAAAAAAAAAAAAAAAAAAAAAAAAAAAAAAAAAAAAAAAAAATATAAAAATAATAATATAAAACACAAAAATAAAAAAATACATAAAACAAAAAATTTTAACATTTACCTTCTTTCTTTAAATTTTTATCTTTTCTCCCAATTTTTTCATTAGTTTCAAATTTAACCCAAGAACCTCCTTCAATCATATTATCTAATTCATTACAAATTTCATTTTCAGTATACCCAGAATTACTTACAATAGTCCAAAATTCAATCCATTCATCTAATTGAATTGCCCCATCATTATTTTTATCAACTTGATTAAATAATTCATTTGAATTTAATTTTGGAAAATTTGCTGACCAAAATTTAAGAGTTTCATCTCTATCTATTGTTTTAGAATTATCAATATCAATTAATGAAAATAATTTTAATACTTTTTCTTTTAAGATTGGAGGTAACTATTTTTGAATATGTTATATTTTAATTTTTTATTATTTTTACTTCTGTTTTTGTTTGTTTTGGTCCCATTTTTTATTTTAATTTTTTTAATTAAATAATTATTATTATCAAAATTTATTAATATAAAAATGTATTTTTGTTATTTTTTATTATAATTTATTTTATCAATTATTTTATTTTCAATTTTTTTATTTTGAAAATATTAATTAAAAAATTTTTTAATTTTTTAACTATTTTATTAAAAAAATATAATAATTTTATTTTTTAATTTTTAATAATATTTTATATATATTATTATATTTTAAAAGTGTTATTATATATAATAAATCTTCAGATAAATATATATTTTATAATATATATTCCATTTTTTATATCATTTATTATATTAAATAACCTAATTTAACTTCATATATATATTACTTGCCATTCAAATATGATTTAATTTTTTTATTCTTCTTCATATTCATCATAACATTCATCAAATAAACTTGGATTTAAATTACAATAATAATTACATTGAAGAGAAATATTTCTTTTATCTTTAAAATTATTTTGATAACATGCTTTATACATATTTTTTACATCTTTAAAACCTTTTTGTAATTGCATAAACTCTAATGAAAAATTTTCATTTTTATTATATAAATTAAATAAATTTGGGCAACTATTTGAAGTAAAATTATTTTTATGATAAATATTATTTTTTATCTCAATGTTATTATTTGAATTTTGAGAATAATTTATATTATTATTTGAATTTGATAAAGTTGTATTTGATGATATTGAACAAGAAATAATTGAATTTTTTAATAATTCCGTTGTATTTATATAATTATTAAAATTAAAATATTGAGGTAAAGAAATTAAATTTTGATTAATTCCTTGATTACTATTATAACTATTAATTAAATGATTATTATTTGAATTAATAAGATAATTATTAATTTGATTATTATTTATTTGATTTTCTTCATGTTTTTTTGCAGAACTATAAAAATAAAAAAAAAAATCTTACTTTATTGTTAATAAATTACCTTTTAAATACTTTTGAGTTTTATTTTTTAAAGCTTTTTGAAAATCACAAATATTAGAAAAATATATAAAACCAAAACCCTTTGAATTTTTAGTATTTGAATCAAAAATAATTTTACTATTAATTACAGAAGGATATTCATTTTTAAAAAATAATTTTAATTCTTCATTATTAATATCTTTAGGAATATTTCCAACATAAATAGCAAATTTATTATTTAAATCATTATCTTTATTATTTAAATTTCCTTTTTCTTTTTCTTTTTCTTTTTTATTTACTTTATTTAATTTTAATTCAAAATCATTTAATTTTACTCCATTATATTTTTCAAGAATAAAATTTGCAATTTCTGGAGTCTCAAATTCAATAAAACAACAACTTTTTGGATTATCATTTTGTAAAATTCTAATTTTTATTGGTTTTATATTTATTTTATTTAATATTTGATTAATATAATTTTCACTCATCCAATTTTCTATATTTCCCATCCAAAGAGTTTTTAATGGGTCCATTAAATTTTTTAATTTAATCGATTTAATTTATAAATCTTTAATTTGTATAATATTAAATAAAAAGCTGTTTTTTTATTTAATTACATTATATATTAATTAATAAAAGTAAAATTTTATTCTTTTTTTTTTATTATTCTGATTTAAAAAAATATACATTTTTACATGAATGGTATAATAAAAAATAAATAATTTTCATCCAAATGGAAGAAGACACAGAAAATAAATTAAATAAACAAGATTCAAAAACATTATTAAAAATAGATATAGATAAAAGTTCATATCAAGATTCAACAAATCCATCAAATCCAAAAAATTTATATTCAGAAGAAGAAGAAAATATAGAAATATTTCAATCAGAAAACAATTCAATAGACAATAATAATATAATTCAAAATGAAAATATAATAGAAAATATTAATATAATAGAAAATATTAATACAATATCATATAAAAATGAATTATTAAAAGGAAATTTTATGCCTGCTTTAATAATGTTAGATAATAAAAAAATAAATATAAATGATGAAATAAATGAACAAACTGGAGATACTTTATTACATTATTCAATAATATTTTCTTTATTAAATGTAACTAAATGTTTAATTGAAAAATTTAATGCAGATCCAAATAAAAAAAATAAAGCTGGAAAGACACCTTTACATTTAATATGTTCAAATATGAATAAAAATATATTTTTATTTATTTATTATATTAATATTCCAAATGTTAATATTGATGAAGAAGATAATTTAGGTTTAACTTCATTGGGTTATTCAGTAATTAATAATTTTAATTTGGCTTTTATATTTTTAATTTCAAAAAAAGCTGATTTATCACATAAAGATAAATTTGGTAATAATATTATATATTTTGCTTTAGCAAATAATAATTTATTTATTATTAATTTTATTTATACTCATTGTTCAGAAATTGGAATAAATGTAAATTCAACTTTTTATAGTGATACAGTAACTTTAAGTGATATATTAATTTCTAATAAAAATATTGAATGTTGTCATCATATAATGAAATATTTTTTTAAACAAATTAATTTAGAATCTTTAGTTCATTGTTGTAAATTTATAACAGAATTTCCTTTTTATAATAGATATAATTATGAATGTATTAATACTTTATTATATTATAAAGCAAGGAATATAAAAGGTTTTTTAAATTCACTTTTTCCTAATTTATGTTGTTGTTTTCGTCCTAAAAAAAATAGATATAGATTTTTAAATAATAATTCAAATATTAATAATGAAAGTTTTAGAAAACAAATTAGATTACCTGAAGGTATTATTCCAACTAATGATGATATGATTTATGAATATATATTTGATAATATTTGTCTTTTTATTAAAGCTTTTTTAATTTATGATAGAAAAAAATCGGTTTTTTTTTATTTTTATTATATATTATTTTCCTCTGTTTCTTTTCTTTATTTATCAAATCTAATTTTTCATTTTATGATTTTGATATTACTATTATTATATTAAGTTATATTAAATTGTTAATTGGTATATTAGTTTTATTTAAAAGTAAAGATTCAAAAGATTATTTAATAAATGAAAAATATAAAATTAATGATATAGAAAATAATATTTTAAGTATTTTTTCTCAAGTAAAAAAAATAGAAGATATAAAAAAAATTCCAATGTCTGAAAATGAAATATGTGAATTTTGTTTAACTAAAAAAAGAAAATCAACATTTCATTGTATAATATGTAATAAATGCATTAAAGAATATTATTTTCATAGTGATATATTTAATCTATGTATTCATAGAAATAATGTTTTATTTTATATTTTAATTCTTTTCCCAATTTTTATACTTAATTCTTTTATTGGCTTTGAATTAGGTTTAAAAGGAATTTTCTTTACTTCAATAGCACTTATTACTTTAGGTCAATTTATCACTTTAATTATTTGCATTGGGAAAAATGTAACTTATCATAATGTTTTTAATAGTCATAATATTTTTTCAAGTAATCATTTTAAAATAAGAAATAATAATGAGTATACAACTTTATTAGAAATTAATAGAGGAAGTTTACAAAATTTTTATTTTAATTTTATAAAAAGAAATAATAATTAATATATATAATTTTTTCTTTTTATTATTAAATCATATATAAAAATAATTTTATTTAAAACATCTTAAATATAATATTTTATAATTAATAAAAAATAAATAATAATATAATTATTAATTTAAATTTTTATTCATAATTTTATTTTTTTATAATAATATAAATAAATATTTCTGTATTTTAATAATTATAATTTAATATAATCTTCAATTTTATATAAATTTGTAGTATCAATTTTTCCATTTTCATTATTAACAAATACATTATATATTCTATGATTAAGAGAATGAATAGCATCTTTTTTTTCTTTAATTAATTCTTCATTATCTTTTTTATGAAAATAACCTTTATTATATGCTTCAATTGCTCCTATTTGATCAGTAAAATCATATTTTAATTTATCAATTTCTAAATCATTTTTACTTTTCATTATTTGATTAATTGCACTATTACTAAATATTTTATTATTATAATGTCTTTTTTCTTCTCTTTTAATATTATTTAAACAATTTTGATATCTATGAAAGAATTTAATATTATTTTTTTCAAGTAATTCTTTTTCAAAATTACTATTTTGAATGAATAATTCTTCATTTAAAATATTTTTTTTATGAGCAGAATTAATTCTCGAATTATTACTTGAACAAATTTCACTTATTTTTTCAATTAAATGATTTCTAGATTTATTTTTAAATAATCTAATTGGTTTATTTTTATTATTTTGTAAATTTTCATTTTCTTCATCTTCAATATCATAATTATTAACAGTATAAATAACTTCTTTTTTTGGTTTTATATTCTTATCTACAACATTTCTATATTCAATATCTAAAACTAATTTTTGTAAATAAATATAATCTCTACTTTTTTCAACATCTAAAAATTCTTCAAAGGGACTTGAGTCTTTTTTATTTGAAATTGCATTTATTCTAAATTTTTTTGCAATATCATATTTATTTTTTTTTAAATTTTTATATTTTTGTAAACTTGCACTTTTTGCAATTTCTCTTACTTTTTTAATTAAATTTTTTATATTAAAAGGCCTTTCTGAAATTTTTCCTTTTGAATTTGATAATTTTTCTAAATTTTTCTGATTTTTTTCTTCCATTTCTTGTAATTTATTTCTATTTTCTTTTATTGATTCTATTATATTATTCATTTTATCATCTTTATCTATTTTTTTTCTTTTGTAAATTTCTGGTTTAAATGAAAAAGAATTTAATTGTTTTCTTATATTATCTAATTTTTTTTGTCGAGCTAATGATTTATTATTGTCATATAAACCACTTGAGTAAAAATCTTTTTTATAAATTGGTATATTTAATGGAAGATATAAATTTAATTTTTTTTCTTCATTAAATATTGCATTTTTTATTATATTTGGTTTTTTATTTGAAGGCTCTCTTTTTAACATTAATTCTTCTAAAGTAGGATTTGGAAATGCATTATAAGTTATTTCATTTTTTGTTAACATTTTATTAATTATTTTTTTATTCTTTTTGATTTTTTTTTTTATAGTTTTTTTTTAATTTTTTATTTTTAATTTTTTTATTAAATTTATTATATGAATTAAAACTATTATAGTTAAAATATAAAATTAAAATAAATGAAAATAAAAAATTTAAATGATAAATCAAAAGGAACAAAACTTTTAACTGTTAGAAAAACATTAGTAAAAAATACAAATTCAAATCTCGAAAATCAAGTTATAAATAAAGAAAATAAATCATATACAAAAATAACAATAAATAAATCATTATTATGGAAAGAACAAGATAAAATTAAATTAGAAAAAAATCAAAAACCAAAAACAGATTTTAAAAAATCAAAAAGGGAAAATTTTGAATTTTCAAAAATAACAACTCCAATAAAAAAAACAATAGAAAATAGACCAACAAACAAAATTCAAATAGGAATAAGAAAACAAAATAATATAATAATATCTCCAAAAATGAATAATAATTATAATAATAATAATAATAATGAAAAAAATTCAAATTCTTTTATTTCTACAAATCAAATAAAAAAAAATTTATATATTTCAAATAGTGAAAAGGCAAAAAATTATAGATTTTTATTACATCATGTAAGTAAAAATTTAAATAAAACATTTTCAAATTTATATGAAGCAAATAATAGATCATATAGTTCACCAACAAATTCTTTTAATGGAAATTTAAATAAAAGTGGAAATGATAGTACAAATAGTATTTTTTCTAATAAGAAAGAATTAAATAATTTAGGTTTTAATATAAATAATCAATATATCTCTTTAAATAAAAGTAAATCAAATAGTGGTTTTAAAGAAGTTTTTAAAAATAAAATATATGAAAATCAAATTGAAAAAAATACTCCAAATACTGCAGCTTCAAAAAATGATTTTAATAATTTTTCTCTTGATAGTTCTTTTGATTTTTTAAATAATTCTTATTTACTTCAAAATTATCAAAAAAAAGCTTTAAATAATTGTTATCAAAATTCAAGAAATATTTCTCAAGATAAATCAATAAATGAAAGTAATAATAATAATTCTTTTAATAGTGATTATAATAATAATAATAATCATAATAATGAAATCTCTGATTTTAATATTGAACAAATTTTTATTTTGGAAAGTAAATTAAAGGATATTTTACAAAAATTAAATTCATATCAATCTTGTTATAATGAAAGTTTTGAATGGATTAATTTTTATTTTAATTCTAATTTATATCATAATTTAACTAATTTATGTAAAGATTCAAATAATAGAAAATTAATGAATTATACAATTAAAATAGAATTATTATGTTATTGTCTTTGTTATCATATTTCATATGATGATAGACATTTAAATAAAGTTATAATATTATTAAAATCAATTTTTGAACAAATTCATTTTAACTTTTTAGTTCTTATAAGATTTATTTTACATAAAACAAAAATGACATATGATAATTATGTTTGGTATGAAAAATTATATAATACAGTAAAAAGTGAATTAAGTATGAATTTGAGTAAAAATGATTTAGATGAACATAATATAATGCAAATTATAGATCATAATATAAAAACAATAGCAAATTATTTTAAAATTATAATAGATAATATTTATGCCCCTTCATATCATCCTAATATTAGACAATATAAATTCCCTTCAATATTAACAAATCAAGTAGATGGTCTTAAAAATAAAAAAGAAATAATATCATCATTTTTCTTTGATTCATTCACTTTCCCAGATAATTACACAATAGAAGACATAGAAAAATTTTTTAATTTATTCCTATATAAAGTTTCTGATCCAAATGGTTCATATATATTATCATATAAAATAAAATTTACTCCTGAAAATGGATTAAATACAAATATAATAAATAATAATAATTCCCCAATAAAAATTCAACAACCATTATATTATTTACCAAAATTAAATACAAATTTATATAGATTTACATTAGTACTTGATTTAGATGAAACATTAATATATGTTAAAAAAGAAAATAAAAATAAAACATTAATAATTCGTCCTTACTTATATGAATTTTTATCAAGAATGAAATCATTATATGAATTAATATTATTTTCTTTTGGTACTCCTGAATATGTTGATCCAATAGTAAATATATTAGAAAAAAAAGAAAAATATTTTGAATATAGATTATATAGACAACATGCATCATTAAGTGGAAATGATTATGTGAAAGATTTAAGTAAATTAGGAAGAGATTTAAAAAAAATTATTATTATTGATAATATGCCACAAGCTTTTAAATTACATAAATTTAATGGTATTTGTATTAAAGCTTTTTATGGAGATACTGTTGGTGATAGGAATACTTTAAAAGTTTTAAGTGAAATTTTAGAAAGAATTAGATATGATGCTGATGAGACTAATGATATAAGGTATAGTTTGAGGAAAGAAATGAATTTAATTATTACGAAAATTACTTCTAATGTTGATTAAATATAATTTTTTTTTTTTATTTTTTTTAATTTTTATTTTTTTTATGATTATAACCATTTTTTTTTATGTTATGTATTGAGTTTTTTTTTTTAATATTGGATTTTAATTTTTTTTTTTTTTTTTTTTTTTTTATTTTTTTTTTTTTGATAAATTGTAAATGAGTAAATCAATATTAATTGTATTGTAGAATTATTTTTTAATTTTTTTTCTTATAAATTTAATAATAATTATTTATTCATTTAAAAAATTTTTTAAATTTTATTTGAAATTTATTATTAAATATAAATGAAAAATAATTTTAATTTATATTATTTAATAATTAAATTTGGCACTTGCTTTTTCATTTAAATAATTAAGATTTTCTTCTTTAGTTTTTACATAATCATATTTTAAATATTGATTAAATTGAATTAATCTATCAAGTGAATCATTTAATTTATCATTTAGATTATTAAAATTTTCATAATTATTTATTAATTTATCATGAAAAGCTTTAAAATGAAAATCTTTTAAAGTATCATTTAATTCTTTAGAAATCATTTCATAAAGTGAATTTAAATACTTTTCATTATTATCTTTTGATTGATTTAAATTTGATTCAAATTTATTTATTATCTTTTTATTCTTATTTTGATTTATTTGTTCTTCATTAATAAATCTGTTTTTATTTATATTCATTAACTCTAATTTTAAATTATTTAATTCATTTTTTAATTCTATATTTCTACTTTCTGTTTGTTTTAATAAAATTTTATATTCAATAACATTTGTTTCATTTTGATTTAAATAATTATTAATTTTATTTCTTGATTTTTCTAAAGTATTTTTTAATAAATCAAATTGTAAACAATGTTTTAATTGAGAAAATAAAATATTCTTTTCATTAAATTCATTAATTTCTTCACTAAATAAAGATAAAATAGGATAATTTTTATCATAATAATCTCCAATATAAGTATCAATCCATTGATTTATTAAATTTATTTCGTTATTTACATAATTTGATATAGACATTATAATTGAATCATTATTACTATTTAAAGTCATATCATTTTGATTATTAAAATTACTAAAGTTATTTTTATTAGATTTTAAATCAAAATTTTCTTGTTTTAATTTTGATATTTCCTTTGAATATTCTTTTATTAAATTAATTAAATCTCTTATTTGATTATTTGATTCAAAATTATTATTTTCATTTTCATTAAAATTTAATTTAGGAATGTTATTTATTTTATTATTGTTATTTTTATTCTTTAAATCTTCTTTTTTATTATTTTTCAATTGTAAATCTATTTCTTTAATTTGATTTTTTAATTCTTGATTTTCTTTTTCAAGTTCTTCAATCATTCTATTTTGATTATCAATTTGGTTTTTATAATTCATTTCTATAACATTGAAATTTTTAATTTGTTCAGTTAAATAATTTGTTTTTTCTAAATATTCATTTTCATAAACATTAATTCTTCCCGTTAAAACAACAATTTTATTTTGCAAATTTTGATTTTGAAATAATAATTTTTCTTCTAATGATTTATTATTATTTAATAAATTATCATTATTATTCTCATTCTCATTATTTATTTCATCAAATGTTTTAAAAGATATATTTTTCTTAATAGAATGAGGATAAGTAATATTTGTAGAACTTGGAATTGTATCTAATCTATCTATATTCATTTATTTTACTTTATTTTTAATTTGAATTAAATTAAATTAATTAATATTTATTTATAAAATTTTAGAAATTTTTCTATTTTTATTGATTTGATTTATTTGATATTATCATTATTTATATTTATTCATTTTACATTTATTAACTTAAATTGTAATTATATACAATATAAAATAAAAAGTATTATAATTACAATTATTATTATAATTATAATTTGTTTTATTTTTTTTAATTTCATTTGTCGTTTAATTTGTTCAGAAATGAAACTAATATTTCTTAAATGATTATTTAAATTTTCTTCTTTAATTGCAATAATATTAATCTTTTCGTCTCTCCCAAAAATATTATCAATATTTTCTACTAAAATATTATTTGTTTCTGAAAAACTTTTAATAATATCTTTTGATTTAGATAATTTTGGTAATGTACTATAATATGCTAATAATTGACTTATTATCGTATTAAAATTTTGTAATTGATAAGCAGAAAAATTTTTTATACTATTTAAATTATATTTTTGTAAAAATATTTTTTTTAAATCAAATAAAAAAGAAAAACTTAATTCGTCATTATAATTTTCACTCATACATAAATAAGTAATTCCATTTTCATTTAAATAATGATATTTATATTTATCATATTCAATTGTCAATTTTATATTTGGTTTTATTTTTCTTAATAACATTCTAGTTATTTGTTGAAAATTTCCAGAATATTCTGTATGTTCACAAAGAACAACATCATTATTTTTTGATATTAATGCATAAAAAATTGACATTATTAAACAATTTTAAAATAAAAAAATTAAATAATAAAAAAGAAAAATTAAATTATTTTGATTTAATTTAACATTTTGATTTATAATAATTAAATATATAATGTCAAATGTTTATCAATTAATTCAATTAAATAATTCAGGTTTATTAACTCTTGATAAACAATCAATATCTTTTTTAGAGAATATAAATGAAGAAATAATTTTAGTTACTTTTATTTCATCAATAAATGAAAATGATGATATGAATAAAATTAAATTTCAATTAATTTCAAATATTATAAATGAACAAATAGATGATGAAATTAATAATGGTGTATCAATAATATCAAAATTATTATCAAAAGATAATTCAAATGCAAAAATATTATTATGTAATATTCATACTTCAAATAAGAATTTAATATCACTTTTATTTTTTGCATCTTCACTTTTTATTTTTTGTATTAATAATGAATTAAATGAAAATGAAATAAATAAATTTAAAGAAATTACAAAATTACCAACAACAATAGAAATGAATAATAAAAATAGTAGAGAAATAATATTTACTGAAACAAGTCCTAAATTATTATTTTATATATCAAATTGTAATTTAAATCCAAATGAAAATTCACCAAAAGATTATCTTGATAATTTTTTACGTTCAAAAAGTGAAATTGAAGTTAATTTAATAAAAGATTCTATTATTAAATTTTTCCCTGATAGAGATTGTATTTTTGATAATCAAGATAATTCTTTTAATTTATTTAAAAATAAAATATTAAAAGATTTACATTCAAAAAATATAAGAGGAAAATTATTTAATGGAAAATCACTTTTATATTTTTTAAATGAATATATTAAAATATTATCAAAAAATGAAAATCCTAATTTTGATAATTTATGGAATAAGGTTATTCAAAATGATATTGAATTATTTAAAACAGAGGCTTTAAATTCATATAATAGAAATATACTTAATTTAAAAGATACATATGAAGAAGATGAATTAATTAAATTTTTATATAATTTTAAATTAGATGCAATGAATAAATTAAATGATATATTTAGAATTAATGTTGATACTTTTAATAATAGTGAATATTTAAGTTGGTTTAATAATACAAAAAGAGAAATTGAAAATTATATTGATGAACAAGAAGAAAAAAAAATAAATTTAAATTTAGAAACTGCAAATTATTCAAATAAAGAATTATTAGTAGAAATATATAAAGATATAGATAATAAAATTAATAATAATTATTATAATTCATCAAATGTTAATGAATATTTAAAAGATTATGAAAATTTTATTTCTGCATATAATAATCGTGCTATTGGGAAAGATAAATTAAAATTATTAATTGATTTTGTAAGTGAAAAAAAAAGTGATTTTATAAAGAAATTTGTTAATATTTTAGAAAATGAAAATAAAGAAAAATTAGAGGAAGTTAATAAGAAATTAGAAGAAAGTAATAATTTAAAAAAAAATGCTGAAGAAAAATATAAAGAAATTAATGATATGACTGAAGAAAATTCTAAAAAAATTGATGATTTAAATTCTGCTCTTGAGAAAAAGAAAAGAGAAATTAAAAATTTAAATGAAGAAATTGATAGAGTTGAAAATGAAATTAGAAAAGTACAAATGGGAGATAATTCAAATAATAATAATAATTCCTATAATAATTCAATGAGAACAAATGATGATTTAAATAAACAAAAAATATAATTAAATAAAAACAATTTTTACAAATTTATTTTTTTTAATTAAATAAAAATTAAAATAATAGTTTTTATTTTAAAAAATAAAAAATAAAAGGATAAAAAATATAAATATAAATAATTATATTTTAATAATTTTAAATAAAATGATTCTGAAAAAAAATTCAAGAATTATAAAACATTCACAAACTTTAGAAAGCAAAAATTTACAAATAAAAAAGTTTCAATCATTTGAAGAAAACTTATTTAAAAAAGTTCAAAATAAAAGGAAAATTAGTTTTTTATATGATCAAGAAAGTACAAACATAACAAAAACAAACTTAAATACTTCAGAATTAATTAAAAAAACATGTACAACTAAAAATATAAATAATACATTTGATTCAATTGATTATAATAAAATACATGAAAAAGAAATGATTCATACATATTTCAAACAACCAGAAATAAAATTTTTAAAACCAAAAAAAATTAATCCAATAAAAATAATATTAAAAAAAAATTGTATTGAAAATGTTATTGAAAGAAATAAAATGGATTCTCATAGAAATAAAACTTTTGATGAAATAAAAAAAGATATAATTGATAATTATAAAAATCATCATTCTCAATTTCAAACAAGTTTTATTACAGAAAATAATGATAATTATTCAAATGAATATTTTTTTTTAAAAAAACATTCTGAAAATATTCCTTCAATTAAATTAAAAAATTCAATAATAACAAATAAAGAAAAAAGATTTAATTCAGATTTACTAGAAAATAATTTATTAAATAATGTATTTACAAAAGATAATCTTCCTTCAATAAAAGAAAAATTATTTAATAAAAAACAATTAAAAAAAATAGGAGAAGAAAAAGCAAATAAAATTTTAAAAGCAATTCGAAATATGTCTTGTAAAGAATATGAAATTTTAGATAAATCAAAAGAAACAATAAATAGAAATAATTTAAATAGAATAATAGAATTAATGAGTATTATAAAATTAAAAAAATATGATATTGAAAATGAATTTGGTGAACTTTCATATAATCCTAATTCATATGAAGGAAATTATGTTACAAAATTAATTTATAATTTAGGCCCTCTTAGATTAATTAAACAAAATTTTAAAAATACAACAATTCAAAAATTCAATAATTCGAAAGGAACTGGATTTGGTGTTCCGAGATATCATGAAGATATTAAAGAAAATGTTAAACATTTAAAATATAAATAACAATATTTGTTTGAAAAAAATATTTTTATAATATTATATGTATAATAGAGTAGTTTATATTAGGGAAAAAAAGTTTATTTATTTTTTTATTTAATATTAAAGGTTATTAAAAAAATGTGTAAAATTAAAATTTTAACTAATTGTTTTTTCGAAGTTATAAATTAAAATATTTTTTTTTATTTTTTAATTAAGTAAAGTTTTATATATTACATAAATGTTTTTATTTCTTTACAAAATTATGAAATAATTAAAATAATTCAATAAACAATTCTATTTTATCAATATCAAAATTTTGAAATAAAAATATAAATAACATTACTTTATTTTTTTTCAATTAATGTTTAATTTTTTTTTTAATTCTCCCCACATTTTTTTAATATCAAGTCCAACATTAGTTCTTTTTCTTATAGAGTTTCTTTTATATCCATTGAAAATATTAATATCTCTTAAAGTATTATATTTGATAAATTTCTTTTTGAAATTTTGTTTATTTTCATTATTAGTAAAATCATTTTTGGAAATTGTATTAGTAGCAAAAGAAACTTTCTTTAATGCATTTATTTTATTATTTTTATCTTCATTTTCATTATTATTATTATTATTATTATTATTATTCTTATTATTATTATTATCATTATCATTATCATTATTATTATTATTATTATTATTATTATTATTTTCACTTTTAATATCTTGATTTTTATTATTTTCATTTTCATTATTATCAGAATTTAATACATTAATATCCATATCATTTACTTCATCTTCTTCTTCATAAGAACTTTCATTTTCAAAATTATTTCTTTCTTTCCTAGCTTCATCTAAATAAAATTCAATTCTAATATGTGTTTTATTAGCATTTCTCAAATCATCATAATTATAAATAGATAATAAATAATAAGCCAAAATTCCTAATTCTCCATCTTCATCAGCATCATAATAAGGAACAATAGGAATTCCATTATCTAAATGATAAGCAAAACTTAAAACTGAATTATCAATTAAAACAATATCTTTTAAATTATAATACTTATCAAAAATACTTAAATCTTTAATATAAAATTTTACTCCATCTAAATTAGTTAAAACACAATGATTTCTATATAAACGATATTTAGTAAATTCTTTTTTTGGATCCATAAAATCTAAAACTGCATTTGCATATGATTGATGACTTGCTGTAAATATAATAATATGATATTTTTCTTTTATTAAATTTAATGCATCTTTCCAATATGGTCTTATATTTATTCCTATATTTACTTTTTTTTTTGAAGGTAAAATTACTTCTATTACATTTTGATATTTTTTTTTTTTATTTTCTTTTGAATTTATTTCTCCTATACAATGTACTAATGTTTCATCTAAGTCAAATAAAGCAATTTTTTTATATTGTTCGTTTTTTGGGAAATTAAAATTTATTTTTTCTTTTATTTCATTTCTTTCTATTTGTTCTAAATCTAAAATCATACTCATACATTTTTCTGTATATTCATAAAAGTCATTTATCATTTCTGTATTTGTAAAATTTTTAACTTTTTCTTCTCCTTGTGATAATAATAATCCAAGTTTATGTAAATTTTGTGATTTATTTAATAAATTTTCTTCATTTTTTAATTCTTTATTTTCTATATTTTCTTTTTCAAAATAATTATTATTTTTTAAAATAAATTTACTAGTTTTTGGAACATAAGTTTTTGAAGATTTAATTTCAATATCATTTAATTTTTCTTCTTGTGATAAATTAATTGTATTACTTCTTATATGAGGAGGATTTTTTCTTAATTTTTCTATTAATTCATCATAATGAATATCGATTGATTTTATTTCTTTAAGTCTTTCTGTTTCATTTTTTTTTTGAATGTAATTATCATTTTTAAATGAAACTTTTTTATCTTTTTTTTTTTCATTTATGTTATCATTTAATTCATTTATAAATAGGTCATTATGATATTTTGTATTTAGTTCGATATGAGTAAATGGAGTAAATTTTAAATTTTTTCTTATTTCCCTTGTACTTTTACTTTTACTTGATGTTTGTCTTATTGGATATGAATAATATATTTCTTCTATGTTTTTTTGATGATTTGAAGTCATTTTTTTGTTGTTTTTTTGAAAAAATATATTTTATTTTTTATTTCTTATTAAGAAAAAATTAAACAATTATTAATTTGATAATTTATAATATTATTATTTTTTAACTAATTTTCAATTTGAAATTAAAATCTTTAATTAGATAATAATAAAAAATTTTTTTTTAAAATATTATTATTAATCGATAAAAATTTTTTTATTCATTTCTTTTTTAATAAAATAATCTATATATATAAAAATAACATTTAATTAAAGTTTTAACTAAAATATTTTTTCATCATAAAATTAAATTTCTCATTTGAAGCTTTTGTTTTTATATTATGCCTTAAAAATAAATGTTTATAAATTTTTTCTTCTCTTATTGACTTTTCCTTAATATTATCCAAAGTGTCAATATAACTCATTTCATTTTTAATAATAGGTTTTTGATATGAAATACAATTTAAACTTTTATTTATACTTGTATCATTACTTCTATGAATATATTTTTTAATATTATTTAATTCAGTATTTTTATTCTTTTTTTTATTAAGACTATTATTTAAACTATTATTAACACTTTTATTATATTTTTTAAAAGTATTAAAAATATTTTGTTTTTTATTTCTATTATTTGAATAATTAAAATTATTTAATTTAATCTTTTTAATATTTTCAATATTACTTTTATTATATCTTAATGTAAAGAATGAACTACGATTTAAACTTTTTAAATTATTAATATTTGTACTTATCATTTTTTCTTTATCAAATGAATTTTCTTTTTTAATATAATTATATTCTAATATAGATTTTTCTTGATTTATATTTGGTAATTGTATTTCATTATTTGCATTAATTGATAAAGAAATATTACTTTTATTATCATCAATTATATCCATAAAATTATTTTTTGCTAATTTTGAATCAAATTTTGGCTTTTTTATTTCATGATATTCTTGTTTTGATTTTTCTCCATATTGATTTAATAATTCATCATTAATTTTTCTTAATTTTTTTAAGTCTTTAAATAAAAATTCTTGTTCTGATTCCTTATTTATTGCTTTTTCCCTTTCTTTATCAAATAAATATAAAATACTCATTTGCTTATTTTCTTGTATTTTTTTTTGTATTTTATATTTATTGAAAATTGATTTGAATTCGAGTGATGAATTATCAAGATTAAAATATAACTTTTTTTTTAATCTCTCTTTATATTTAACACTTAAGTTTTTTTTCAACATTAAATAATATTATTAATTAAATTAACATGGAAAAATAATAAGAAAAAATATGAAGAAACTATATAGAATTTGGAAAAAGATACATTATACAAATAATATTTAAGATAAAATAAATATATATATATTTATAATTATATTTACTTATCCTTAATATAATATTATTTAATCATATAAACAATTTTTTTTTTCTATTCTATTTATATTATACAAATAAGAAAATATCAGTGTATAAAAAGAAAAGAATGTTTTAAAAAAACTAAAAGATATTTCTATATAGAAATAATAAATCTCCTCAAATCTTGAAATTAAAAATAATCATCAAAGAAAAATGAAATTATTTTCAATAATATATATTGAAAAAATAAATATAAAATAATAAAATAAAAATAATAATAATTGAAAAAATGTAATAAATATAATAAAATATTAATTAAGTTTAATTTTTCCTCCCTTAAAATATATTTTTTTTCAATGTCTATCTTATGACAAATAATTTTTTCTTGATTATAATTAAATGATACATAAAAAAATAATAATAAAATAAAAAAAAGTAAAAAAATTTTAAAATAAAATAATGCAATCAATACAAGAAACAGAATCAAACATAAAGATATTTAAACCATATAATACACTTTTCCAATCTTCATTACCTTTAATAAAAATAAATGAAATATTTTATTCAATAAAATTTAAACCATCAATTATAATATCAAATGATTCATATTTATCCGAAGAAAGTGAAACTTTATCAAATAGTGAAAATCACTCAATAAATGATAAAAAAATGACTTTATTAAATCAAAAAAGAACAAGAAAATCAAAACAAATAAAAAATAAATGTTACAAATGTAAAATTGAAGATTGTGAATCTTTATTTGAAAATATGAATGAATTAAATGAACATTATATAAAAAATCATCAAAAAATTTATATTTGTCCTTATGAAAAATGTAAAATTTCATTTATGTCAGAAAAAAATTTAAATAAACATATTAAAACACATAATAATATAATTAAAAAATATATTTGTCCATTTCCAGGTTGTAATAAAAGATTTACTGCATCATATAATCAAAAAATTCATTATAGAATTCATACTGGAGAAAGACCTTATAAATGTGAAAAATGTAATAATGAATATTATGATAGAGCAAATTTAAAATATCATTTAAGAACTGCTCATCAAAATTTAAATTGTAAAGATACTATTTGTTCTCATATTAATTGTGGTCATGAATTTAAAACAAAAAAACAAAAAATTATGCATCATGATAAATTAGAAAATGAATGTAGAATGGAAAAAAATTATTTAATTAGATTGTTAAATAATTTTAAAGATTGTATTGGGAAAATTTGTAATTTAAATGATATTGTTAATTATAAAGAAATGAAAGATGTTGAAAAACAATTAAAGATTACTGTTAGTTCTGTTAATGATGAAGAACAGTTTAATGCTATTTTTGTTGATAAAAATTTAAAGGTTTATTAATTTTAGTTTTGCTTTTTTTTTCTTATTTTATTATTTGTTTTATTGTAGTTGTATTAATTAATAATATATGAATTTTTTTTTTCCAAAAAATTTTTTTTTTGATAGAAATTATAAAAAATTTATAAAAATCTATAATTTATATCTATTATATATATTATATAAATTGATAAAAATAAATTTTTTTATTCATATTTTTATTTAATAATTTATCCAAAAAAAAATATATTAAAAAAATAAAATATTCAAATACAATAAATTTTGAGTTTTCATCTTTTTTCATTAAAATCATCAAAGTATAACAATTCTTATTCAAGCCATCAATATCAACATCTAATTCTTGTACTGTTTTAATAATAATTATAAAATTAATAACAAATAAAACTCCAATTGGTATTTTAATTATTCTATCTTTAAAAATAAATTTTTATTCAATCATTAATAAATTATTTTATCATCAATAATATTATCTGTAAAATAATTAATTGAATCTAAAATGAGATATTAAATTTCATACATTTTTTTTTATAATTTAATTCTTTTTTTTAATTTAAAGAAAATTAATATTTATAATATATAAATAACATTTTAAAAAGAAAACAAAAATTAAAATAAAAAATGAAAAATATTCCATAAAAACCTTATTAAATTTTTTAATACAATAATATATATTTAAATAATAAAATTAATCCAATTGCATAATTTGATCTCTATTAACTTGTAAAACACCTTCAACTTTATTAAAATATTCAATAGCATCTTCAATTTTAGTACCATCAGGAATAGTAATAGTAATAGAATTCATATTTTTTAAATCATAAACAATATTAGCATGATAATCTTCAATTGCTTTTTTTAAAGGTTCTTTCCCAATTGTTCCATCATAAAAAATAATAAGAGTTTTCGGTGAAAACCCAGGTACTTTTCCCTTATCCGGAACAGGCACAGCTACTTCCATTTTTTATAATTTTTTTATAATTTTATATTACATCATAAAAAATACTAATTATTAATTTTTATATTTTTTTTAATTGATTTTTTTTATTATTTTAATTTATAATTAAATTTTATATTATATTATGGGTACATGTTGTCAATATATGAATCCAAATAATGAAATACAATTTAATTTAGAACAAGAAGTTTTAAAAGAAAGAGAAAAAAAATTAAAAAATAAAAATAGTTTTATGAAATTTGAAAATAATTTAATAAATTCATATAGAGGAGAATTATCAACAAATAATGCATTAAAAAAAAATGGAACATTAAATTCAAATTTAGAATCAACAACATTTAATTCACAAATACAAAATAATATAATATTATTAATAAATAAATTAAGAGAAGATCCTTCAAGTTTTATTCCAATAATTGATAAATATTCTCAAATGGTTGAATTTAATAATAAAAATAAACATTATTATATTATAGTAAATAATTTTCATATTATATTAAATCAAGGACAAGAAGTTTTTCAAGAAACAAAAAATTTTTTATTAAATATTAAACCAGTTAATAAATTAAATTATTTTGAAGATTTAAATTTTAATTTTCCTTATAATGTTAATGATTGTGATAGTGATAATTATATTCAAAGTGAAATTGATAGAATTAAAAATGAATCTAGAATTAAATTTTCTGAAATATCAGTTATTTGTAATAAAAATGTACTTAATGAAGAATATATTATTGTTTCTAATTTAATTGATTTTGATAATGAAGATAAAATTAATAGAAATATTTTATTAAATGGGAAATTTAAGAAAATTGGAATAAATTTCGGAAAAATTAATGATGATAAAAATATATATTGTATTTATATGACTTTTGGAGAAGAAAATGAAGATGAATTTTAAATTATTTATTTAAATATATTTTTCCATTTAATTAATATTTTTTTTTCAAATATAAATTATTTAATAATAATATATAAAGACATTAAAAATAAATAAAATAAAAAAATCCAAAATATAAAAAAAAAAAAAAAAAAAAAAAAAAA
>Ga0256407_10005504_pt1 | contig 20230 bp, 15 predicted proteins | sample RumenRJG_04DNA_FD_193489 | JGI IMG/M metagenome (GOLD analysis project Ga0256407, IMG submission 193489) | Bovine rumen microbial communities from Lethbridge, Alberta, Canada - RJG_04 | ecosystem: Host-associated > Mammals > Digestive system > Stomach > Rumen | place: Canada: Alberta... | reverse complement strand
ATCCGCGAATCGGACGTTTGATAGGGAGATAACCGCCATCGCCGCGTTCAAAAAGGAACAGCGACAATTGTTTTAGTGCAATGCATACTATTATGTGTTGGGGCGAACCCATGTGTTCGCCCGGGGACGGTTTCCGCACAGCCAATCGTTTCCGTGAATCAATGAACCCAAGCTGTTGCATCCTTCACACGAATGGTTGTTTTTTCATGGCACCTTCCTTTCGCGCCAAAGCCTTCTCCCGAGGAGAAGGTGGCGCGGCACCTGCGCTGTATGTTATTTGTTATGCTTTGCCTTGTCATAAAACAAACTTTTAATCAACAACAAGCTTTGTGGTGCCGTGACGGAAGAGGGCAAGCGAAACGTTTCCAAAATCGGACGGTCAGCAAAAGGAGAGGTTCGCTTGCCCTCTTCCGTCACACTGCCGCCGAAGTTTGCGTTAAGCAATGGGTTTTATCTTTTACTAACGGATTATGCAAAGATAACCAACCTTCTCAGGCAGTGTGCCACCTTCTCCTCGGGAGAAGGCTTTGCATGAAGTCCGACGTTTAATTCTTATGGGGCATTCCGCACACTGCCGTGTCAGCAATCCGCGAATCGGACGTTTGATAGGGAGATAACCGCCATCGCCGCGTTCAAAAAGGAACAGCGACAATTGTTTTAGTGCAATGCATACTATTATGTGTTGGGGCGAACCCATGTGTTCGCCCGGGGACGGTTTCCGCACAGCCAATCGTTTCCGTGAATCAATGAACCCAAGCTGTTGCATCCTTCACACGAATGGTTGTTTTTTCATGGCACCTTCCTTTCGCGCCAAAGCCTTCTCCCGAGGAGAAGGTGGCGCGGCACCTGCGCTGTATGTTATTTGTTATGCTTTGCCTTGTCATAAAACAAACTTTTAATCAACAACAAGCTTTGTGGTGCCGTGACGGAAGAGGGCAAGCGAAACGTTTCCAAAATCGGACGGTCAGCAAAAGGAGAGGTTCGCTTGCCCTCTTCCGTCACACTGCCGCCGAAGTTTGCGTTAAGCAATGGGTTTTATCTTTTACTAACGGATTATGCAAAGATAACCAACCTTCTCAGGCAGTGTGCCACCTTCTCCTCGGGAGAAGGCTTTGCATGAAGTCCGACGTTTAATTCTTATGGGGCATTCCGCACACTGCCGTGTCAGCAATCCGCGAATCGGACGTTTGATAGGGAGATAACCGCCATCGCCGCGTTCAAAAAGGAACAGCGACAATTGTTTTAGTGCAATGCATACTATTATGTGTTGGGGCGAACCCATGTGTTCGCCCGGGGACGGTTTCCGCACAGCCAATCGTTTCCGTGAATCAATGAACCCAAGCTGTTGCATCCTTCACACGAATGGTTGTTTTTTCATGGCACCTTCCTTTCGCGCCAAAGCCTTCTCCCGAGGAGAAGGTGGCGCGGCACCTGCGCTGTATGTTATTTGTTATGCTTTGCCTTGTCATAAAACAAACTTTTAATCAACAACAAGCTTTGTGGTGCCGTGACGGAAGAGGGCAAGCGAAACGTTTCCAAAATCGGACGGTCAGCAAAAGGAGAGGTTCGCTTGCCCTCTTCCGTCACACTGCCGCCGAAGTTTGCGTTAAGCAATGGGTTTTATCTTTTACTAACGGATTATGCAAAGATAACCAACCTTCTCAGGCAGTGTGCCACCTTCTCCTCGGGAGAAGGCTTTGCATGAAGTCCGACGTTTAATTCTTATGGGGCATTCCGCACACTGCCGTGTCAGCAATCCGCGAATCGGACGTTTGATAGGGAGATAACCGCCATCGCCGCGTTCAAAAAGGAACAGCGACAATTGTTTTAGTGCAATGCATACTATTATGTGTTGGGGCGAACCCATGTGTTCGCCCGGGGACGGTTTCCGCACAGCCAATCGTTTCCGTGAATCAATGAACCCAAGCTGTTGCATCCTTCACACGAATGGTTGTTTTTTCATGGCACCTTCCTTTCGCGCCAAAGCCTTCTCCCGAGGAGAAGGTGGCGCGGCACCTGCGCTGTATGTTATTTGTTATGCTTTGCCTTGTCATAAAACAAACTTTTAATCAACAACAAGCTTTGTGGTGCCGTGACGGAAGAGGGCAAGCGAAACGTTTCCAAAATCGGACGGTCAGCAAAAGGAGAGGTTCGCTTGCCCTCTTCCGTCACACTGCCGCCGAAGTTTGCGTTAAGCAATGGGTTTTATCTTTTACTAACGGATTATGCAAAGATAACCAACCTTCTCAGGCAGTGTGCCACCTTCTCCTCGGGAGAAGGCTTTGCGTGAAGTCCGACGTTTAATTCTTATGGGGCATTCCGCACACTGCCGTGTCAGCAATCCGCACACTGCCGTGTCAGCAATCCGCGAATCGGACGTTTGATAGGGAGATAACCGCCATCGCCGCGTTCAAAAAGGGAATAGCGACACAACCGCCAAATCAACCTCTGACGCGGCGTTGATGACGCTTCCCTAAACCGCCTGCTATACAAAGCCGCGCTAAAAAACAAAGGCACGCAGCGTTGAAACTGCGTGCCTCTGCTGTTATATGTTAGCCTATCGGATGATAGCGGTTTGTGCGGATGAAAAAGGGCGCGGGAATCCCTTTCGGTTTCCGGCGCCCTTGCTTTTCTTACCGCTTTTATTATACCGCTTTGTTAAGCTTTTGTCAAGCATGTTTTGCAGGAAAATTCTATGTTCCCTGCAAAAATACCTTTAAAACCATTGATATGACCCTGAGTCTGCAATATAACGATAGCAAAACTGCAAATGCGCAAGCTTTACAAATAGATATCGTTTGGGTGGACTTTTGGAGCGGAAGAAGCCGGAAACTTCAAAAAGCCTATTGTATCATGCACCGAAATATGATATAATAAAAGCAGCCATAACATGAGAAAGTCGTTTGACCTGTTTTGAGAGCGCAGCGGATGAACAGGCGTTCGCTGTGAGATCGGTTATAAAATTGATATTTCATTAGGAGTGATACATATGTTTAAAAAAATCATCAAGCTCGTGCTCGTTCTCGCCGGTGTGTGGGCGATCATCCACCGCCATGTTATCGCCTCGTTCCTCACCGGCTCGCCCATGCCGGAAGCGCCCGACTGGCACAAGAGGTTTTGTCCGCGTGCGCTGAATGGCTGCGATGACGTCAATTTGGGCGATTTGGATGACTTGGGCGATTTGGATATATAATATGATACAAAGCAGGGCAGACCGCGCAGGTCTGCCCTCTATTCGTATTTGACGCGAAAATCCTTTTCGTCCGGCACGACCGGCGCCGTCGCTTCCTCTGTCCGCTTGATGCGGATGTAGTCGTCCGCTTGCAGGGCGACAAGAACGTGTTTGATTTGCCGCGCGGCGCCCTGCACCTCCATGCTCACCGAGCCGTCCGGCTCATTTTTGACCCAGCCGGTCGCGCCGCAGCGTTTTGCCGCCGTGAGCGCTGTCCAACGGAAGCCGACTGCCTGCACCTCGCCGTAAAAGCGATAGCGGCGGCGCTGCAATTTCTTCTTAAAAAACATATTGACCTCAAAAAAACAGGCTGACTCCGCTTTGAGAGTCCGCCTGTTTTGATCATCAGATTAATTCCTCGTCCTTTTTGTCGAGAATGCACTCCACCAGCACAGCCTTTTGTGCATGCAGGCGGTTCTCTGCTTCTTCAAAGATCTCGTCGGCGTGCGCTTCAAACACCTCGGCGGTGATCTCCTCGCCGCGGTGCGCAGGCAGGCAGTGCAGCACCATGCATTCGTCGTTGGTGACCGCCATCAGCTCCTTGTTGACCTGATAAATACCGGCAAACACAGCCTCGCGCGCCTTCTTTTCTTCCTCCTGACCCATGGACGCCCACACGTCGGTGTAGATGACGTCCGCGTCCTTGGCAGCCTCCATCGGATCGTTGACGATTTGGAACTTGTCGCCGAACTGCTTGCCGAATTCCATGATGTGCTCCGGCGGGAAATAGCCGTCGGGACATGCCGCCGAAAAACGCATGCCTGTGCGCAGGGCGCCGACCGCAAGCGAATTGAGCATGTTGTTGCCGTCGCCGATAAAGCACATTTTGAGTCCCTCGAGCTTGCCCTTGCACTCACGAATGGTCATCAGGTCTGCAAGCACCTGACAGGGATGGCAGTAGTCGGTCAGACCGTTGATGATCGGAATGGAGCCGTATTCCGCCAGCGCCTCGACCTCGCTCTGGGCAAAGGTGCGGATCATGATCGCGTCCACAAAGCGCGAGAGCACGCGTGCGGTGTCCTCCACCGGCTCGCCTCTGCCGATCTGCAGGTCGTTGGAGCTGAGGAACAGCGGATAGCCGCCCAGCTGGGTCATGCCCACTTCAAACGAAACGCGTGTGCGCGTGCTGGATTTTTCAAAAATCATGCCCAGCGTCTTGCCCTGCAAAAGCTTGTGCTCAATGCCGTGCTTTTGCTCGTATTTGAGTTGGTCGGCGAGGTTGAGGGTGCGCGTGATCTCCTCGGTTGACCAATCCTCGAGTTTCAATAAATGTTTCATAGGTTAGTTCTCCTTTAGTGTTTTTTCCAATATGCTGACCGCTTCGTCCAGCTCGTCTGTTGTGATGATGAGGGGAGGCAACATCCGGAGCAGATCCTTGGCGGTGATGATCAATAAGCCGTTTGCCACGCACTTTGCCGCGATGTCGTGGGCGTCGCCGTCGATCTCGATACCGACCATCAGTCCCAGACGGTTCACGCTCTTTACGCCGTCGAGCGCAAGGAGCTTTTTCTCCAGATAAGCGCCCTTTGCTTCGACCTCATCGAGAAACGCGTCGTTCGCCACGCGGCTGAGCACATAGTTGGCGCCGGCGCAGACGACCGGATTCGCGCCGAAGGTGGTGCCGTGTGTGGAGGGCGACATGACGTCCTTGAGCTTGTCGCCGCACAGGCAGACGCCGATGGGCAGTCCGCCGCCGAGTCCCTTGGCAACGGTCATCAGGTCGGGCTTGATGCCGTAGTGCTCGTGGGCAAAGAGCTTGCCGGTTCTGCCAACGCCGGTCTGCACCTCGTCCACGATCAGCAGAATGTCGTTCTTTTCGCAGAGCGCCGCGACCGTCTGCACATAGTCTTTGTCGAGGATGTTCACGCCGCCTTCGCCCTGCACCACCTCGAGCATCACGGCGCAGACGCTCTCGTCGATGTGGTTTTTGAAGTCGTCAAGGTTGTTCGGCTCGGCGTATTTGAAGCCCTCGGTAAAGGGGAAGAAGTAGTTGTGAAAAACGTCCTGACCGGTTGCCGACAGCGTGGTGACGGTTCTGCCGTGGAAGGAATTTTGGAGGGTGATGATCACATTGCGATCGGCGCCGTATCGGTCAAAGCTGTATTTTCTTGCGATTTTGATCGCGCATTCGTTCGCCTCGGCGCCGCTGTTGCCAAAGCAGACCTTGGCGAGTCCCGTCAGCTTGCAGAGCGTTTCGGCGAGGTCGCTCGCCTGTTTGCTGTAAAAATAGTTGGACATGTGCTGGATGGTGCCTGCCTGTGCGGTGATGGCTTGGAGCCAGCCGTCGTCGCAGTAGCCCAGCGAGTTGACGCCGATGCCGGAGCTGACGTCAAGATAGCGCTTGCCGTCCTCGTCATAGGCGACAACGCCCTTGCCGCTTTTGAGCGCGACGTCGTAGCGTCCGTAGGTATGCATGATATATTTCAGATCTTTTTCTTTTGTGTTCATAATGTACCCCCCGAATTAATAGCTGAAAACAAACACGTCGTCGCGTTTGACAAAGCCGAAATCGCTCCAGAATTTTTGTCCGGTCTCGTTGTTTTGGTAGCAGAAGATGTGCGTTTTTTCGATGCCCTCCGACCGGATCATCTCGATTGCCTTTTCGGCGAGCGCGTGACCGATGCGTCTGCGCCGGTATTCCGGCAGCACCGCCATATGGTGAATAAAGCCGCGTCTGCCGTCGTGACCGGCAAGCACCGTGCCGATGATCTTGCCGTCGATGACCGCCACCTGCGACAGACCCTCGTTGCGTTTGAGATACCGCTCCATCTGGGAGCGCTCGTCGGCGGACGAAAGCGCGCGCTTGCTGGTGATTTGCCACATGGCAAAAACCTCATCATAATCTTCAATAGTCATAGCCCGAATAACCATAAAACCCTCCGCAAGCGTGACGCTTGACCCAATCCGCGCCTGCTGCCGCAGTGGGCAGTCCGCGCCACCGGCGTTTGAACGTGTGAATACGTGTATTCACGCGTTATGAGTTGCGATAGCGACATACTATCCTGTTGTTTATTATACGTTTGACCGTGAAAATATTTATTCACGCGTTATAAATTGCGATAGCGACATACTATCCTGTTTTTTCATACGTTTGATAGTGCGATATAATAAAGCTTTTCACACGTTCTGATTGGCAATAGCGACATAACCGTTAAAGCAAATTTCTGACGCGGCGTTCGCCTAAGTTCATCAACAGATGAACCTATCCAAAGCCGCCGAAAGCGCCCACCGGCGCCCGCCGAAAGCGCCCACCGGCGCGTCGTGGCAACGACTAATAAAACATGGTGCCGATGCCTTCGTCGCTGAAAAGCTCGAGCAGGATGGAGTGTTCGAGTCTGCCGTCGATGATGTGGGCGCGGTTGACGCCGTTGCGCACCGCCTCCACGCAGCAGTCGATCTTGGGGATCATGCCGCCGGTGATGATGCCGTCGCGCTTGAGCATGGGCACCTCGCTGACGTTGACAACGGGGATCAGGCTCTCGCCGTCGTGGATGTCGCGCAGGAGACCGCGAATGTCGGTCATCAAGATCAGCTTTTTGGCGCCGAGCTTTGCCGCGATCTGTGCCGCAGCCAAGTCGGCGTTGATGTTGTAAACATTGCCGTCGTAGCCGCCGGCGACCGTGGCGACGATCGGGATATAGCCGTCCTTCATGGCGTTTTGGAGCGGCTCGGGATTGACCTCGCGTATCTCGCCCACAAAGCCCAAATCGACCGCGCCCTTGACCATCTTGTCCGCCATGAGCAGCTTGCCGTCGAGTCCGCACAGACCGAGCGCCCTGCCGCCGTGGCTTTCGAGCAGCTGCACCAGACTCTTGTTGACCTTGCCTGCGAGCACCATCTGCACGATGTCGATCGTCTCCTTGTCGGTGATGCGCATACCGCCCTCAAAGCGGCTCTCCTTGCCGATGGCGTTGAGCATGGCGTTGATCTCGGGACCGCCGCCGTGCACCAGCACCACGTTGATACCGATCAGCTGCATAAGCACCAAGTCGCTCATCACAGCGGATTTTAAATCATCATTGATCATCGCGTTGCCGCCGTATTTGACCACAATGGTCTCGCCCGACCATTTTTTGATGTACGGCATCGCCTGTATTAAAACCTTTGCACGTTTTTTGTTGTCCATTGTTTGCTCCGTTTATGATGTGATATAAAAACAATCTTCTTCCCATTTCAGAGGATTATTATCAATATATTCATATATTTTTGAATACTCTTTTTCATTACGAATGATTCGGTCATGAAAGGATTTTTGCCAAACAGATTGGTGGATCTCTTTGGTAACAGCACCTTTAAATTGTTGAACAATCCTTGAAAGAGTGGGTGTAGGGGCGAGCATTGCTCGCCCGCTGTCGTCGTAGTAATGTGATAAAAGCAGATGAATGTGGTTGGGCATGATGACATAGTTATCAATGCTGACATTCGTGTAGCGTTTTGATATTTCAGCGATTTTTTGCTCTATTATTCTTCCGTAGAGAGAAAGACAGTCGGCGGCTTGCGGGCGACCAATGGTCGCCCCTACATTCCAGAACAGCCATTGTTTGTCCTTTGAACAAATAGTAATGAAATATGCACCGGGTCTTGCATAATCATAATGCTCCAACCGATTGGTTTTGCGAACGGGAAGTGTCATGTCCTATAATCTCCGTTAATCTTCACATAATCATATGTCAAATCGCAGCCGTAGGCTTCTGCCTGAGCGGCGCCGTCGGAGAGATGGATCAGAATGGTGATCTCGTTTTCGAGAAGGATTTGTTCCGCCTTGGCTTCGTCAAACGACAGTCCGCAGCCGTTTTGACAAACCGGTATTTCGCCTGCGGCGGATCGGTAGGCGACGTCGATCTTGTGCACGTCGCGCACGTCGGCGCCGCTGTAGCCGACGGCGCAGAGGATCCTGCCGCAGTTGGCGTCCGCGCCGAACATCGCCGCCTTGACGAGGGAGGAGCAGATGACGCTCTTGGCAATCACCCTTGCCGCCTGTTCGTCGGCAGCGCCGTCTACCTTGCAGATCAGGAGCTTGGTCGCGCCCTCGCCGTCGGCGGCAAGCTGCTTGGCGACCGCCTTGAACGCCGCGGTGAGCACCTCCAAAAAGGCGTAATAATCCTCGTTTTTCTCGGTGATCTCGGCGTTGCCGGCGTAGCCGGAGGCGAGAATCGCGAGGGTGTCGTTGGTGGAGGTGTCGCCGTCCACGCTCACCATGTTGTAGCTCACGTCAGCCGCCGCGAGCAGCGCCTCGTGCAGCATGTCGGAGGAGATCGCCGCGTCGGTCGTGACAAAGGAGAGCGTGGTGCCCATGTTGATATGGATCATGCCGCTGCCCTTGGCGATGCCGCCGATGGTCACGGTCTTGCCGCCGATCACGGTCTGCACCGCCCATTCCTTTTTGACGGTGTCGGTGGTCATGATCGCCTCCGCCGCGTTGGTGCCGCCGTCCTTGGAGAGGATGTCCTTCAGCTCCCTGACGCCGCTTTCGATCGGCGCGAGCGGCAGCGGCTGACCGATAACGCCTGTGGAGGCGACGATCACGTCGTTCTCGTCAATGCCGAGCGCCTGTGCCGCAAGGCGTGCCATCTGCTCCGCCTTTTCGTAGCCGTCGGGGTTGCAGGCGTTCGCGTTGCCGGAGTTGACGATCACCGCCTGCGCCCTGCCGTTTTGCAGGTGCTTTTGGGTGACATAGATCGTATCGCTTTTGACAAGGTTCTTGGTGAAGATCGCGGCGGCATTGCACACCTTGTCGCATGCAATCAGCGCCAGATCGCGTTTTCCGTTGGGGATCACGGCGGATTCGTTTGCCTTTGTTGCTTTGGTGATGGCTTCGGAGGTCGCCTGCTTGACGCCTGCGCAAACGCCGTTTGCCGTAAAGCCTGCCGGCGCCGTTACGCCGCCGTTTATATATGTATAATTCATAGTTTCAGCCCTTGTTTTCAAAGTGGTTAGTGGTTAGTGGTTAGTGGTTAGTGATTAGGTCGCGTGTGAGAGATGGCGGTTTGCCATGCCGTTTTTGCACGCGTTTGAAATGGATTTTGTGGTCACGTTTCCGGTTTTTATATAATGTGGAATGAAGGGGTGCTGCGTGTGATCCATGTGTAGGGGCGCACCCGTGTGTGCGCCCGGGTAGGGAACCGTCGTTTTCCTCGGATCATACCGCTTGACAGGGCAACGCGGCTCGGGCGAACACATGGGTTCGCCCCTACACATAAAGGAAAATATGTAGTGCTGTTATGCAGCAGCGGTTGCATTACTATATATAAATAGTATAGAGAAACGCTCGTATATGGCAACGGTTTGACGCGCCGTTGATGGAGGTTGTCTTTAAGGAAAACGTTTCCAAAGGCGCCCTGCCCGCCGCGGCAGCGGCTAAAAGGCGGGGGGGACGATGACTAAGCCGGTGGTTTCGTCAAGTCCGAAGATGATGTTCATGTTTTGGATCGCCTGACCGGCGGCGCCTTTTACCATGTTGTCGATGGCGGCGCAGGCGACCAGCTTGCCGGCGCGTGCGTCGTGGTGGATCGAAATATCACAGAAGTTGGAGTAGCGGACGTTGTGGATGTCGGCGCACTTGCCGTCGGGGAGGAGGCGCACAAAAAATTCGTCCTTATAATAGTCCTCATATGCCTTGCGGATGTCGGCAAAGGTCACGCCGTCCTTGACGTCGGCGTAAACCGTTGCGAGAATGCCGCGGTTGACGGGCAAAAGGTGCGGCACAAAGGTGATGGTGACGTCCTCGCCGCTGAGCTTGGAGAGCGTCTGCTCAATCTCAGGCGTGTGGCGGTGACAGGCGACCTTGTATGCGTGAAAGCCCTCGTTCAGCTCGGGAAAATGGTTGCCCTGCGTGGGCTTTCTGCCTGCGCCGGTCACGCCGCTCTTGCAGTCGCAGATGATGCCCTTGGTGCTGACAAGACCGTTGACGATCGCCGGCGCGATGGCAAGCGGCGAACAGGTGGTGTAGCAGCCGGGATTGGCGATCAGGCGCTTTCCCTTGATTTTGTCGCGGAATAATTCCGGCAGACCGTAAACGCTCTGCGCGTGCAGCTCCTTGTCCAAAAAGGTGCCGCCGTACCATTCGGTGTAGGCGTCCTCGCTCTCAAGGCGGAAGTCGGCGCCGAGGTCGATAAAGGCTTTTCCGGCTGCCATGCACTGCGCCGCCAGCTCTTGAGAGAGTCCGTGCGGCAGGGCGGCAAAAATGACGTCGCTCTTCTCGACAACAGCCGCCTGATTCTCGCAAATCATATCATTTAAAAAGGCGTAGGCAGGGTACACATCGCTCAGTTTTTGTCCCTCAAAGGAGACCGAGCTGACCGCCGCGATCTCCGCTTCGGGATGTGCGCTCAGCAAGCGCACCAGCTCCGCGCCGGCATAACCCGTTGCGCCTACAATACCTGCTTTTATCATTGAAATCAATCCTCTATACTAAAAATCACAAATTCTCCGCTATCTCCCGAACGCGCTGTGCCTGCGCCTTGACCATCTGCGGTGCGGGACCGCCGAAGGCTGTGCGCTGGGAAACGCATTTTTCGAGGGAGATCGCGTTGTAGACGTCCTCGGTGAATACATCGCAGACCGCCTTGTATTCTGCAAGGGGCAGGTTCTCCAAATCGGTGCCCTGCTCAATGCAGCGCGCGACCAGCTCGCCGGTCGCCTTGTAGGCGTCGCGGAAGGGAACGCCGTTCTTCGTCAGCCAGTCGGCGCAGTCGGTGGCGTTGATAAAGCCGCCTGCAGCCGCCTTGCGCATGTTTTCGGGAATAACGCGCATGGTGTCGAGCATGGGCGTAAAGGCGGTCAGACACATCTTGACGGTGTCCACCGCGTCAAAAATCGCTTCCTTGTCCTCCTGCATGTCCTTGTTGTAGGCGAGCGCGATGCCCTTCATCACGGTCAGCAGCGTCATGGTGTCGCCGAATACCCTGCCGCTCTTGCCGCGCACCAGCTCGGCAATGTCGGGGTTCTTCTTCTGCGGCATGATGGAGGAGCCGGTGGAAAAGGCGTCGTCCAGCTCCACAAATTTAAATTCCCAGCTGCACCACATGATGATCTCCTCGGAAAAGCGGCTGAGATGCACCATGATGATCGACAGCACCGACGCAAATTCGATACAGAAGTCGCGGTCGGACACGCCGTCGAGCGAATTGTTGGTGATGCGGTCAAAGCCGAGAAGCTCGGCGGTGATCGTTCTGTCAATGGGATAGGTGGTGCCGGCGAGCGCACAGGAGCCGAGCGGCATTTCGTCCATGCGGCGCAGGCAGTCCTCCAGACGCGACACGTCGCGCAGCAGCATTTCGCCGTAGGCGAGCAGATGATGACCGAACACGATCGGCTGCGCTCTTTGCAGGTGAGTGTAGCCCGGCATGACGGTCTCGCTGTACTGCGCCGCCTTGTCGGCGATTACCTTGATGAGCGCCACGACCAGCTTTTTGACGGCCGCGACCTCTTTTTTGAGATAGAGCTTGACGTCCAGCGCCACCTGATCGTTGCGGCTGCGCGAGGTGTGCAGGCGCTTGCCGTTGTCGCCGATGCGCTTGGTCAGCTCGCCCTCGATAAAGGTGTGGATGTCCTCGGCTTCCATGTCGATCTTCAGCGCGCCGGATTCGATGTCGGCAAGAATGCCGCGCAAGCCCTCAATGATGTCGGCGCTGCTCTCCTCGCTGATGATGCCGCATTTGCCGAGCATGGTCGCGTGGGCGATGCTGCCCTCGATGTCCTCGCGGTACATGCGGCTGTCAAAGGGGATGGAGGAGTTGAAATCGTTGGTGGTTTTTGAAAGTTCCTTTTTGAATCTGCCTTTCCAAAGCTGCATAGTTATCCCTCTTATAAACACTATTTGGGCAGGGGTATTTCACCCTGCCCGAACAAGTTTGATAAATTATTTAATAAGACCTTTTTTGGCGCGTACCTTGATGGGGAGACCAAACAGGTTGATGAAGCCTGCGCTGTCGTTCTGGTCGTAGACCTCGTCCTCGTCAAAGGTAGCGATCTCCTCGTCATAGAGGCTGTAGGGACTGGTCACGCCTGCGTCGATGATGTTGCCCTTGTAGAGCTTGAACTTGACGTCGCCGGTCACATATTCCTGTGTGCTGTCAACGAATGCCGACATAGCCTCGCGCAGCGGTGTGTACCACTTGCCGTCATATACCAGATCGGCAAAGGTGTTGGCGAGATTCTTTTTGTAGTGCAGGGTGTCCTTGTCAAGGCAGATCTCCTCGAGCTTGTTGTGCGCCGCGTAGAGAATGGTGCCGCCGGGCGTCTCATAAACGCCGCGCGCCTTCATGCCGACCAGACGGTTCTCTACGATGTCGGTGATGCCGATACCGTTTCTGCCGCCGATCTCGTTGAGCTTTTCGATGACAGCGACGCTCTCGGTGTCCTCGCCGTTGATTTGGGTGGGAATGCCCTTTTCAAAGTGAATGGTCACATACTCGGGCTTGTCGGGCGCCTGTTCGGGAGAAACGCCCATTTCGAGAAAGCCCTCCTTGTTGTAGAGCGGCTCGTTTGCCGGATCCTCCAGATCGAGACCCTCATGGCTGAGGTGCCAGAGGTTTTTGTCCTTGGAGTAGTTGGTCTCTCTGTTGATTTTCAGCGGAATGTTCTTTGCCTCGGCATAGGCGATCTCTTCCTCACGGGACTTGAATTCCCAGGTTCTCCACGGCGCGATGATCTTCATGTCGGGCGCATATGCCTTGATGGCAAGCTCAAAGCGCACCTGGTCGTTGCCCTTGCCGGTGCAGCCGTGGCAGATGGCGTCGGCGCCCTCTGCCAGCGCGATCTCTACGATCCTCTTGGCGATAACGGGACGCGCAAAGGAGGTGCCCAAAAGATATTTGCCCTCATACACAGCGCCTGCCTTGACGGTGGGGAACACATATTCCTCCACGAATTCCTTGTTCAAGTCCTCGATATAGAGCTTGGAAGCGCCGGTGGCGATCGCCTTTTCCTCCAAGCCGTCCAGCTCGGTGCCCTGTCCCACATTGCCGGAAACAGCGATGACCTCGCAGTCGTCATAGTTTTCTTTCAGCCACGGAATGATAACGGAGGTGTCCAGACCGCCGGAATAGGCGAGAACGACCTTTTTGATTTTTTTGTCTGCCATGATGATTCCTCCAATAGTTTTTGATTACGAATACCATTATACACCAACTTTGCGAAAAATCAAGTGTTATTTGAATAAATATACAATTTTTAAGCTTTGCACAAAAATGGCGGCGGCGTTGACTGTTTTTGTGAAAATAGCTGAATTATATGCAGAAAACACAGGGACAAAGCCGCTCGGTAGCAGGAAATACACGAGTAAAATTGTTTATGAATATTCACAAAAAGCCCTGAAATATTCAGAACAATGAATATTTTAAGGAAACTATTGAATATTATTCAAAAAGTTGTTATAATAAGAAAAGAGAGTTTTGAGATCATTTTTTCAAGAAAGGAATGGGTTCTATGGCAGAGTTTCGATCAATCAATCCGCAGGAAATTTTTGACAATCCGTTCAGGCTGTTCGGCAGTGACTGGGGCTTGGTGACGGCAGGCACGCAGGAGGGCTTCAACACCATGACCATCAGCTGGGGCGGCTTGGGTCTGATGTGGACAAAGCCCGTGGCGATCACCTTTATCCGTCCCTCGCGCTACACCTACGAGTTTTTGGAGCAGGGCGACATGTTTACCATCTGCTTCTTTGACGAGCAGTTCCGCGAGGCGCTCAGCTTTTGCGGCTCCAAGAGCGGACGCAATGTGGACAAGGTGGCAGAGACGGGGCTGACGCCGTTGTTCACTGAGGACGGCGTGCCGTATTTTGAGGAGGCGCGGCTGGTTCTGGTGTGCAAAAAGCTCTATGCGCAGATGCTCAACGAGGAGAGTGTGCTCGGCGGCGACGCGGTGCTCAAAAACTACAACGGCGACGACTATCACAAGATGTATATCAGCGACATTTGGGAGATACTGACAAAGTAACACACCGCTGCCGCGGTGGGCAATCCGCAAGCGTGACGCTTGACCCAATCCGCGAATCGGACGTTTGATAGGGAGATTGCCTGCATAGCCGCGTTATGAAAGGGAATAGCGACAACCGTTTTGCATAATGCATTGTGATTATATGTGTAGGGGCGAACCCATGTGTTCACCCGAGGACGTTTTTTTCACAACAAAACGCCGCCCTTGCACGCGAGGATTTCTATACCTAACCGCGTTGTAGGGGCGACCATTGGTCGCCCGCAGATAGGACGCCGTCGCTTTCCGCGAAAAAATCGGGATGATAGGACAACGTTGGTTTCCTACCCGGGCGCACACACGGGTGCGCCCCTACGGTGTCAAGGAAATATGGCGCTATAATAGGGAATAGCGACAACCGTTTTGCGAAATTCATTGTGATTATATGTGTAGGGGCGAACAAAACGGTCGCCCCTGCTATCAGATTATCATTCTTCATTTGTGCTGTAAAAGCAGCCCGAAATCTGATTGACGAGGGTTCAGGAAAGGAATCAGAATGCAAAGTTTTATAAAAAAGGGAATTGCCGTTGTGCTGAGCGCCGGATTGCTCTCAGCAGCGGCGGCGACTTCGGTCGCAGCGGAAACCGCACTGCAGCTTGACTTGAGTGACAGCGTATCGTTCTACGGAGCAAGAACGGTGATGGAGCAGTATGTGACAAGAGACGGCGGCGCCGTCAAGCTCCTTAACCAAAAGCAGCTCTACCGCTGGAACCTCTCCAACGGCTCCTATACCGAGGAATACCGCTTCCCCGAGCAGGGCGGCTTTAGCCCGAATGCGGGCGCGGGCAGCTTTCATGTTGTCGGAAACGTGCAGTCGGCTTATATCAACGAGAACACCGGCATGCTCTATTATGCCTACGACAAATACAAATACGTCAACAGCACCGACGATATGACGATCGGGGTGATCGCCTACGACTTGGAGCGCTCGGCGGCGTCGGCTTCGTTTGAGGTGGACGGCGAGAATGTTTCGGCAGTCGGCGCGGACGACAGCGGCAACATCTATCTGGCTGTCCGTCAGCAGTTTGAGGACGTCGGCAGCCACACGGCGATCTTGGTGTTGGACAGTCAGGGCAACAAGCTGACGCAGACGACCGTGACCAATCCGGTCGATACCTTCCTCGGCTTTGCCGAAAACGGCAAATTCTACTGCGCCGAGACCGCCTACACGCCTACCGGCGGCGGCTACTACTACATCAGCCGCAGACTCAAAAGCGGCGTCTACAGCGGCGGCACGCTCACGCTGAACAGCACTCAGCTCGCGCCGCTCGAAAAAAATTACATTCGTCCTGCCGCCATGACCGGCGGCTATCTGGCGACCTGTGCCACCGCCGTCTATGACCCTGCCAACGACGCGCCGGTCGCCGCGTTCTCCGGCTGTCAGAGAACCGGCTCCGGCTTTACGCGGAATTTCTGCGGCGCGAACGCCGTGATTGCGGACGGCACCGCCTATGTGCTGGCGACCGCGCACACCGTCAGGGCGTTTGATCTGAACAGCGGCGAGCTGACCGGCTACTATTCCACCGACAAAACGATCGTCAGTCTGATAGAGGGAAAGAACGGCTTGGTGCTGCTCACCCGTGCGGACACGGGCTGCCGCTATGAGGTGCTTCCGTTTGACGGCTTTGAGGCGGTCGGGGAGCAGCTGATCGACCTCAACACGCTTCCTGCCTTTCAGCGCACGCAGTCTGAGATCGTGCGGCGCTTTTCCGAGGCGGTACCGCAGGATTACAACGCGCCGATGTTCTCCGAAACAGGCTCCGTGACAGCGCCCTATAAGGAATACACCATCTCGGAGGGAACACAGGAAAGCCTTGTGCGCACCGCCTCCTATTACCGCTGGCTGGCAGGTCTGAACGGCTTTGAGACGGCGGACGCGACCGCATGGTCAAACGCGGCAAAGGGCGCCGTGCTCACCGAGCGGAACTTTGTCCTGAACGGCGCTCTTTCGCACAGACCGGCAAAGCCTGCCGACATGGACGACGATTTTTATCAGGCAGGCTACACCGCCACCTCCACCAGCAATATCTCCTACGGCTACGGCAGCGATCAGTACGCCGTCGTCAACCTGCTCAGGGGCTTTCTCAACGACAGGGGCTACCTGATACCCGGTCACCGCGACACCTTTATGACGCGCAACGGCGTAAGCTTTGCCGCAGGCTACAGCAAGCAGGGCGGCGTGAACACGATCATCTATCAGGGCGACCCGAATCCGCAGGGCGCTTCCGTGACCGGTAACGACCTGCCTGCCTACGCATGGCCTGCGCCGGGTCATTTTCCGGCAGAGGATATCGACACAAGCGCGGTCTGGACGATCAACCTGAACACCGATCTGGCGGGCACGACGGACAAGGAAGTCTGCGTCACCATCACCGATTTGCAGACAGGCGAGCAGTTTGTGCGCGATTCGGAGGAAACAGGGCTTTATTCGACCACAAGCTGGGGCAAATATCTCAGCTTCCTGCCGCCGACGGCGACCTCCTATGCAGGTAAGCGCTACAGGGTCGAGGTGACCAACCTCATCAATGCCGAAATGCTGCCCGTCAAGCTGTCCTATACCGTCAGCTTTTTCAGCTATGCCGACGGCGCGGAGCTGGACGGCGTGATCTGCACCGCCGACAAATACGGCAGGCTCACGGCGGTCTGTGATTTAGGCGACGTGAACGGCGACGGCATGGTCACTGTTATCGACGTGACCGAGATACAGCGCATCGTGGCGGAGCTGCATGTGCCCGACGACCGCGAGCGGTTGGCGGCGGACGTTGACCGCAACGGCATTGTCAGCATCGCCGACGCCACATGGCTGCAAAACTATTTGGCGGAATATTTTGATAAATTATAAATAGAATGGATGACGTGGGGGCGAACACATGGGTTCGCCCCCACACGGTATATTAAAAGCATATGCCTATTAATCATATAGGTCGTAGGGGCGACCGTTGTGTCGCCCGAGATAGGGAATAGTTCGTGTTCTATTCAAAAACGGTTTGGCAGGACAGCGCGGCTGGGCGAACACATGGGTTCGCCCCTACACGGTATATTATAAGCATATGCCTATTAATCATATAGGTCGTAGGGGCGACCATTGGTCGCCCGGGATAGGGAATAGTTCGTTTCCTATTCAAAATCGGTTTGACAGGACAGCGCGGTGCGGCGGGCGAGCACTGCTCGCCCCTACAACGTAAAGGAGAATTTGCGCATGGTCGCCCCTACAGTCACATGGAATAATAGCGAAAATTTAATAAAATGCTTGACAAACGGCGAATCCTGTAGTATAATATCTCTCGTTCTCAAAAAACAGTTGGTGTCGATGACGCTGAGGGTCCACCTGTTCCCATACCGAACACAGAAGTTAAGCTCAGTGGTGCCGACGATAGTGGTCCGGCGACGGGCTGTGAAAATAGGGAGATGCCGACACGTAAAGTGTCCACCCAATAGGGTGGGCGCTTTTTTTCTGAAAATTCGGAGGTGCCTGTGCTGTCATTTTTGCAAAAAGAAAACAATGTATGGCAAACGCTCAAGGGCTGCGGTCAGCCGGTCGTTCTCTACGGCATGGGCGACGGCGCGGACAAGGTGCTGCGCGCGTTTGAACGCTTTGGGATTCAGCCTGCCGCCGTGATGGCGAGCGACGCGTTTGTGCGCGGTCAGCGGTTTCACGGCTTTACGGTGCAAAAAATGAGCGACCTTGAGGAGACGCTCGGCGAGTTTACCGTTGCGCTTTGCTTTGCCAGTCAGCTGCCGGATGTCATGGCGCATATCAAAGAAGTGGCGCGCCGCCACCGCCTGTTGGTGCCGCCGGTCGCGCCGTTCGGCGACGTGCTGTTTGACGACGCGTTCGTCCGAGCCTACGGAGCCGAAATACAAGCCGCCGAGCAGCTCATGGCGGACGAACAGTCGCGCCGTGTGTACCGCGGCGTTTTGCGGTTTTATCACACCGGCGAGATCGGCTTGCTCGATGAGATCACCACTGACAAGGACGAGGCGTTTCGCTCGCTGCTGCGCCTCGGCGACAACGAGGTCTATGTCGATCTGGGCGCCTATAACGGCGACACGATCGGGGAGTTTTTGCACTACACCGGCGGCAGCTACCGCAAGATCGTCGCGCTGGAGCCAAACGCCAAAAACTTTGCCAAATTGCAGACAAGCTGCGGAAGCTTGCCGCGGACGGAGCTGTGGCAGCTCGGCGCATGGAACAAAAACACCACGCTGATTTTTAACAACAAGGCAGGCAGAAACAGCGCCGTTGCCGACAGGGGCGTCGAAACGCGCGTGGCGGCAGTGGACAGCATTCTATGCGGCACGGCGGCGACCTACGTCAAGGCGGACGTCGAGGGCGCCGACCGCGAAGCCCTGCTCGGCATGGAAAAGACCCTGCGCCTGTTCGCGCCCAAGCTCAACCTTGCCGCCTATCACCGCTTTGAGGATATCTTTCGCCTGCCGCTCCTGATCAAAAAACTCAATCCCGATTATCAAATCTACCTGCGCCACCATCCCTACATTCCGGCGTGGGACACGAATCTATATTGCACAAAATAAGAAACTGTTCTTGGGAGCAGTGAAACACATGACAAAACAAAAGCCTTCCCGACGCCAAAACGGGAAGGCTTTCATCATTACGCATTATGCATTATGAATTACGAATTATGAATTATGAATTATACTTCGGGTCCTCTTCGAGCATACGGTCAATGTCCGCCATGTATTTGTCAAAATCGGAATTCACGTCGTCGATAGAGGTGCCGCCGCCGGAGGCGGATTTGGTGTTGTCCTCGGCGTAGTGTGCCGGTCTGCGCTCGCCCTTGGCAGGACGGCGGCTGCCGGTGGTCTTGGCACGCTCGCGCTCGCGTTCGTCGCGGCGCTTGGCGCGGAGCATGAGCTTTTCCTGTTCGGCGCGCTCCTGCTTTTCTTTTTTGCGGCGTTCGTCACCAAAGGCGAGGTCGCCCAAAAACTGTCCGAAAATACCGGCGATCAGGTAGACAAACAGCAAAATGATGTTTGTCGCGCGGAAGCCGCCGCTGTAGATCATGGTGAACAAAAACGCGATCGGCGCCATCAGCGTAAACAAAAAGTCAATGCCGTGCTTGGCACAGTAGATGGCGGAGGTGACGACCGCAGTTGTCAGCAGGATAAAATAGAACGCCACGGGAGAATATTTTTCGAGTGCGCTGCCCTTGATGAATAGCAGCGGCACCAGCAGAAATACCGCAAAGATAACGATGGCGTAAGGCAAATATTTTTTTATCAAACCGTTCATACAAGCCTCCGAAAACATTATTTAAATTATTATACTCTTATATTTCAAAAAAATCAAGGCTTTTCGCTTTTTCACCATAATTTTACATGATTGTGTAACCAAAATAGCACTGCCGTGCCTGCGATCCGCGACCGCTGCCGCGGTGGGCAGTCCGCAAGCGTGACGCTTGACCCAGTCCGCAAGCGTGACGCTTGACCCAGTCCGCGAATCGGACGTTTGATTTGCAGATTACCTGCATAGCCGCGTTATAAAAGGGAATAACGACAACTGTTTTGTGCAAGCGTGACGCTTGACCCAGTCCGCGAATCGGACGTTTGATTTGTAGATTACCTGCATCGCCGCGTTATAAAAGGGAATAGCGACAACTGTTTTGCGAAATGCATTGTGATTATATGTGTAGGGGCGAACCCATGTGTTCGCCCGACCGCGTTGTCCTATCTAACCGTTTTTATCAAGGAAACGAACGGTGTCCTATCCGGGCGCACACACGGGTGCGCCCCTACGGTGTCAAGGAAATAATGCGCTATAAACAGCAATAACCACATCACCGCAAATACCTTTTCTGACGCGGCGTTGATGATACGTTATCTCACTATCTTGCTATCCAAAGCCGCCGAAAGCGCCCACCGGCGCATAGCCGCGCTATAAAAGGGAATAGCGACAACCGTTTTGCAAAATGCATTGTGATTATGAGGACGGTTTCCGCACAAAAAACGCCACCCTTGCACGCCGACATTTCCACACCCCACCGCGTCGCAGGGGCGACCATC
>Ga0256407_10005503_pt1 | contig 20243 bp, 10 predicted proteins | sample RumenRJG_04DNA_FD_193489 | JGI IMG/M metagenome (GOLD analysis project Ga0256407, IMG submission 193489) | Bovine rumen microbial communities from Lethbridge, Alberta, Canada - RJG_04 | ecosystem: Host-associated > Mammals > Digestive system > Stomach > Rumen | place: Canada: Alberta... | reverse complement strand
CTTTTTTTTCTTCTTCTTCTTTTTTTTCTACTTTTTTTTCTTCTTCTTTTTTTTCTTCTTCTTTATTTTCTTCAGTTTTTATTTCTTCAGTTTTATTTTCCTCTGTTTTATTTTCTTCAGATTTGTTCTCTTCTATTTCTTTTTCTTCAAATTTATTTTCCTTCTCATAATCATCATTTTCATTTTTTATTTTATCTTCCATTTCTTTATTATTACTTTCATCATCATTTCTAATAAGAACTTGATGAGAAAACTTTCTATAAATAATAATATCATCTACAATAACATCCATATCACATCTCAATAAATAAATTCCTTTATCATTAGGATCCTCATAAAAACCATCTTCATTAACTTTCCCAATTTTAATATTAGTAATAACTTCCTTAATAATTTTTTCTAATTTAACTTTAGGATAAAATTCAATATTCCATTCATTATCATTATTAAATTTCTCTTTAAATTCAATTTCTTGATTATTATAGTTTTTAATACAATTTTCAACAATATTAACAGTATTATCATATTTTTTCATATCATAATTTTTAATATGCTCAATTTCTTCTTTTGAATGTTCTTCTAAAAAATCTTCTAATTTCTTAGTTAAATCTCTTGGATGAGGAAGAGAATTAAAATATCTAAATAAAGAAGGATTCTTATATAAAATTGCATAAATATAAGAAATTGAATTTATATAATCTGGATTATTTTTCCATCTTTTAAACATTTTTTCAAATAAAGTATCTTGTTTTGGAAATAATGTAGAAACGAATTTGATAATTGTTTTATTTCGAAAATCTAATGTTTTTTCTTCTGGGAATTTAAATTGAAGTTGTGGAATTCCTATAATGGCTTCAAAACGATAAATTGAATATTCATCTTCTAATGTTAAAATATTATAAATTAAATTAAATGTTTCTTTTATATCTTTTGAATTTAATGATGAATGTATATTTTCTAAAATTGAATAAATTCTCTTTGTGGTAAATTCTTTATCATTATACATTAAATGAGCAAGTAATTTTGACATTGAGTTACTATCATAAACTTCTTTAATTGCTTTAGAATAAAATTTATTATTATTTAAAATTAATTTTGCATCTTCACTTAAATTAAATTCTTCATTTTCAATATTTAAAAATAAAGGAGATTTTTGATTTTGAAAATTAGGGACATATCTTGTTAAAGTTGATATTACTCCTATTAAAGGAGCAAATTTAGCATTAACTGTTTTATTTCCTATTTCATTTCTACTTTCTCCATATTTTAAAAGAGGACTTTCTTTTCCTAAAAAGAAATCACCAAATTTTGATATTATATCTTTTTCAAAGAAAATTTTCACTATTTTATTATGAAGATTAGCAAGATTTATATGCATATTTAATAAAGTATCAAAAATATCTAAATAAGATATCATTTTTGTCCAAGTTTTTGAAATTTCTAATGGGATTAAACTTAATAAATAATCTATTGTTTCATTTACTAATGAAAAATATTCTTCTGTATCATATGTTAATGCATATCTTATTGATTCTGATAAATAATTTTGAAATGGAGTATTTAATTTGTCATCAAGTGTTAATATTAATTTTGAAATATAATAATTTTTATCTTTTAAAAATTCTTCTAGGATTATTTTAGATATGAAAGGTTTTAATCTTATTATTTGTATCATTTCAATTATTATATTATTGATATTGTCTTTTTCATAAATTTTTGTTAAGATATCAACAAGAATATGATGAATTGCTTTTACTATTTTTAATAAATTATCATCTGAAAATTTTTCAGATGAATCTTCAAGTAGAGAAACTAAATTTTTAGTTAAAAAACTAATAAAATTTACAAAATTTTCATTATAAATATTAATATCATTTCTAAACATAATATTATCTCTTAGAACTTCATTATAATATTCTTGATTAAAATTTACTTTTTGAAATGCTAAAGCATAATAAGGAATAAATTTAAAATATTCCTCCTTATATTTATAAATAATATCATTATTATATTTCAAATTAATATTCCTAGAAATTGCGGTATATTCGCAATCCAGGAATATATTATTTTTTCCTTTATTTTCATTAATAAAGGGATCAATACTCTTATAAAAAGAATCATAATTATCACCAATATCAATAATATTATTTTTATCAATAATAGAATCAAAATCAACTAATTTTAAAATAGGACTTTTAAACTTCCTTTCATAAACTAACATGTAAGCACTTTTAGAAGTTTCCTCCCAATTATTTCTTCTTTGGAAAAAGTCATTTCCTCTTTCATTTTTAGGATCTCCTCCAAAAGTATCATCTTGTAATCTATTACTATTATAATTAGTAACAATTGAATCATCAAATTTTAACCAAGAACTATCATTAATATCAGTCATTTGAGTATTAATAAAAGAGTAATAATGACCAAATTGTGATGTTCCACTATGAACCACTACTCCTTTTAATTCATAATTGTAATATTCATCTGAGTGATTATATACTTTTGTATTAAATTCTATGTCATCTTTTAAATTTTCATTATTGAGATTTATTGTTTCTGAACAATATTTTTTTAAATTTATTTGTCTTGGAAATTCTAGTGTTGAATTTATTTTTTCCATTAAAAATGTTTCGTAGTTAAATGAAAATCTTTGTAAATGAACAAATAAAACATTTGGTAATTTGTTTATTGATATTCTTTTTATATGTCTTGTTTTTTTATTGCATTTTTCACAAAAGAAATCATCAATTATTTCTTCATTAATATATTTATCTAAACATTGTTCAATTTTATTCATATTTCTCATTTCAAGTGATAAAAATAATAATTCTTCAAATCTATTTCTTATAGTATTACAACCATTAGTACAAATTAATTGTGAACAAGTTTCACCAGTAAATATACTTTTCATTAAATATTTATATTTAGTTTTAGAAAGAGAATATTCAATTTTATCCATAAATCTAGATAAAAATTCCTGAGCATCACATTGTACATTAATATCAGTTGGTTGATTATCTAAATCTTTAAATGAATATACAAAATCTTTTGGATTTACTGCATTTCTATTTGAACTTTGTAGAAAAGTAAATAATTTTTGTAATTGATGTAATGTGTTATCATCATCAATATTTTCATCTGGCTTTTTTTCTAAATTATCTCTCGCATTTATTAATCCAAATCTAAATGATGATATATTAAAAAATTGTTGTATTATACTTATTAAATAACATATATTTCTTAAATTTATTATTCCAATATAAGGAATTGTCATTGTTCGAGATGAACCTATGGGATTATAAAAATCTTTTTCATTTTTTAATGGTGTTAAGTAATTAAATATATTTTGAATTTTTTCATTTTCGAAAAATTTAATTAAATTTTCTGTACAGTTTATTGTTAGTGAATATATAATATTGAATATTATTATATATGTTTCTGGGTATATTAATTCATTTGTAAGGTCTTCTAATAAATATTTATTTATTAATTTATCTAATATAAATATTGGTTCTTCACATATTCTAATTTTATAATCTTTATTTAATGTATTTATTATAATATTTATTGAACGTAAAAATTGAGGTAATAAATATTCTGAATCTATTTTTAACATTTTTGTTATATAATCTAATTTTTCTTCATTTGTAAAGGTTGGTGTAGATACTATTAATATATTTTCAAATAATGGAATAATATATATAAAATATGATTTTTGTAATGATTCTACATTAAAAATGTGTTCATTTACTTTAGTAAATATTATTTTTTTAATTGGGCTATTTTCATCTAAGTTCTTATATAAAATACTGAAAAAGACATAAAACATTTTTTGAACTTTTTCATTATTTATAAATAAAATATTTAAATATGATGAGAATTTTTCATTATCAATTCCTAAAGGATCTTTATCATATATATATATTAATGCTAAAATATTTAATGATAGTTTTAAAAATGTATCTTGATAATTTGTTATATTAAAATAATTTTGATTTTGAGGGGAATAATTTTTTAAAATTATAGTATCTATTGTATTAATTACATGATCAAGGATTTCTTTTATTGGATATTTTGATATATCAATTTCATTTTCTTTTTCATTATTTATCATTTCTTCTTTCTTTTCTTCTTTCTTCTCATCTTCTTTATTTTCTTCTACTTTATTTTTTTCTTTTGTTTCTTCTTCTTTCTTTTTATCATTCTTTTTATTTTCATTAATTTCATTATTATTAGGTATTTTTTCTTCAATTATATATTTCCCCATATTAAAATATTCAAAATATTTTTCACTATGAAATAAAATTTCAAAACAACTCAAAACAATTTTAAGCATGCACCAATAAATCAAATTTTTCATATTATCATTATTATTATTATCCCATTTCAAAAATTTTTCCTTTGCAAAATATTGAAAACCATTTTTTTCATTTAAAAATTTCTTAATCCAGATTTCATTTTCTAAATTATTATTATCATTTTTATAATTTTCAATTTTACTTTCTAAAATTTGAAACATATAAAAAATCATATAATTATTATTTTCTTCTTTTAAAAACTTTTCCCATTCCAAATCTAAATTAAGAACAATATTTTTAAATTTATTATTAGTACAAATCATATTAATTAAATGATTAGCTTCATTTCTTAAATTTTCATCATTATTTTGATTATTTTGAATATTAAAAATAATATCAAAAAACTTTTGTTCATTACTTAAAATATATCTTGGCATAATTTGATAATCACAATCATTATTATAATCATCTAAAGGTTCATTTAATTTTTTTAAATCATATCTATAATCAAAAGCTTTAATATTATCCCATACAGTTGAAACTTTTTTATCAATTAAAATAGAATCAATAAAAAATTGAAAAAATCCATTAATGTCTAAATAATCTTGTTTATCAGAATCATATTTATTAAAAAGAAATTTTACTCTTTGATCATCAGGTGAAATTGGTTCATTAGAATCAACAGCTCTACATGCAAATTGAGCACATTGTTCTCTATTCATTTTTCCATCTGATGAATACATATCAAAAATTTCTGATAAAACTTTTTTTGCTTTTTCTGATAAGTCATTATCTTTAATTAAAGCAACTTTTGGTATTTCTTCTAATATGTTACTTTTAGCAATGTTGATTTTTGTTCCTTCTATAAATTTTTCTGATAATAATTTTCCATTATCACGATCTGTTATTTCTACATCTTCATATAATATTAATTTTATACATTCTGGTATTACATTTATTTTTTTTGATAATATCTTTTTTAAATCCCATATTGTTAAATTTGATTTTAAAATTAATGTAAAATCATTATTGTCTTTTTTTTTTTCATCTTTATTTAAAGGATAATATGAAGTGTGGATTGCATTATGAAAAGTTAAGGAAATATTATGTGATTCTAATGAACCAATATGACTTATTAATCCTGCTGTTCCTTTTCTTTCACTTTCTTCAATTAATAATTTTAGTAAATTTATTGAATTTTTCATTGCTAAATTATCATTATTTGATGATAATTTTAACATACATTTTTCTATTAAATTATACCATAATTCTCTTCTGTTTTTTAATGTTATTCCTTGAACTGAAAATAAATCAAAGAATGATGTTGCATTTTTTTGAAATGAATTTTCCTTTAAATGAATTAGTAATCTCCATATTATATCAAAATATTTCATTTCAAATGGATTGTATATTTCTCCTTCTTTTAAATTTACTATTTTATTAGTTTTTTTATCTGGATTATAACTATATGATGTTAATATTTTTCCATCTTCTGTTACTCCAGAATATTTTTGTTCTATTTTATTTGGTTCTTCTATTTTGTTTAAATTTTGAAATAGTTTCCAATAAAAACAATATAATTCATCATCAATTCCCTTCTCCAATTCTATTGAATTTATATATTCATCTTCAAATAAAAATGATAATGAAGATGATTGAATTATATCTTGATTTAAAATATTTGAAATCCAATTAAGATATTTATTAAAATTTTCACTTTTTGAGAAAATATTATATAATTTTTTTACTATATCAATTCCCATATCTGAATTTTTTAATGTTCTATTCATTGCAAAAGATAAAAAATCAAAAACTGTATTATCAAATTTTCCACTTTTAAAATAGTCAATAATAATATTATATAAATCATTATCAATTAATAATAATTTCACAACTTTATCTTTAAAATCTTCATCTCTATCTAAAAAAATAGGTGTTAATAATAATAATGCATTAAGAAATTGAATGCAAATTGCTAAATCATAATTTGGATTTACCATATCTTTAATTAATTTATTAATATATTTTAAATAATTTTCTTTTACAACATCATTATCATCATCAATTTTAATTAAATCATTAAATCTTTCATTCATTGATTTAGAAGATTCTTTTCCTTTAATTATTATATAATATAATTTATCAATTAATTTTTCTGAAATTTGAGTAAAAACTTCTTTTGGTGATTTTTTTACCATTTCCGTTAATATTTCAATATCTTTTTCATCATTTTCATTTACTTCTGCTGAAAATGTTTCTATTGTTAATATTAATAATTGATTATCAACACCTTTATCAAAATTTGCAAATACTTTTTTTACTACATCTTTTATTTCTTCATTATCTCCTTTAAAATATGAAAAAATTTGAGTTAAAAGTTCTTTTGTTATTAATTTATGTTTGAATAATTCAATTAAAATATCATAACTCATTTTTATTAATTGACTATGAGCATTTTTTTCATATAATAATGTTAATATATTTGGTTCATTATTTACTAAAATACAATTTTTATTGATATTTTCATTAAAATGTTCATTTAAACATTTTGTAATTATATTCAATCCTAAAATTTTTTCCTCTAAAACTTCTGAATTATTATAACAATTTAAACCAAATTGAAAACCAAAATCAGAAAAAGAAGAATCAAAATCTTCTTTTATAATATAATAACTCATAATTGTACTTAATTGATTAAAAAAATTTATTATATTTATTTTATTAAATGTCTTAAACATATTTTTTGAATTTTTATTATTACTAAAAGATAATAAAATATTAAGAACCATATCATAATATTTTAAAATAAATATTTTTCCTACTTTAAAACTAATATAAGGTACTAAATTGAATAAAAATTCATTAAAAACAAGTAAATAAGAAATTTTCTCAACATTAAACCATTTTTCACTTTCTTCAAAAGAAAAAACAGAATTAAACTTTTCAAAAAAATAATTTCCTAATTTAATAAAAAACATATTTCCTTGTTTCTTATTTAATTCTCTAGGAATAATAAACAATTTATTTTCATACTCATCAAATTTTTGAGGTAAAATAAACTCATATTCACTAATACTTCCATTTTTATCAATTAATTCATTATCTTTACTAAACTTTTGAAATTCTCCTTTCCTTCTTAAATAAGGATCAAAAATAGATTCATTAAAAATATTATTTTCAGTAATTTTCTTATTACAAATTTTAACTAAAATATCCTCACCACTTCTTTGTAAAATAACACAATCATAAAAAACATTTTTAATAGCAATAGAAACAATATCACCTTCTTTTAAATTATTTCTCCATTCATAATCATTTGTAAATTTTCCACATTTTGCAATTCTAAAAGTCATTCCATCACCTTTTGATGAACCATTATTTATAATATTTTCATAACCATATTTTATTTGATATTTATTTGGTATTGTATTATGAAGTGAAAAAACTGCTCTGAACCAATAATATACATTTATACTAGAATCATTATTGTTATTTATATATAAATAATCAATATCAAATTCTTTTCCTTTATTTTCTTGTGAAAAAATTTCATTTAGAAATTCTTGATCAAGAGGATAATATTGTTTAAGGAAAAATTGTTCCATTGATTTTTTTTTTTCTGAAAAAGAATTTATTTGATAATCTGTTGATAATAAACGTTCTAATGATAATGAATGAATTTTATCTAATGGAATTTTTTGTTCTATAAATAAATCTATTATATAAGAAAATAAAGGGAATTTATTATCTGGTTGAATTTGTTTGTCTGAAAGAGATAAACTAATTATCTCACTTAATTTTGATATGTAAGATTCGAGAGGATTTTCTTTTATATATTTTACTATTTCATCAAAGAGTTGAAGTGATTTTTTTTCTTTGAAATCTTTTAAAAGATTTTCCATTTTTTATCTTTAAATATTATTTTTTAAATTAAATCATTTATTAATTTTTTATTAATATTTATTTATAGACTTATTTTTTTCTTTTTGATTTATATTATATTTTTTATAAACATGTATATTATTATAAAAAAACCTTATTTTATTTTCTTTTTTTTTCTAATTAAATTTTCTATATTTTTATTTAATCTAAATGAATTTAACATTAATTTATTTCTTAATACCTCTCTTTTATTATTATTTATTTGTTTTTCTTCATCATCTAATTTTAAATTTAATTTTTTTTCATAGAATTGATATCTTTTTAAAAATTTATTTCCCCAATTTCCAATTTTTGAATCTTTCATATGATTTATATAATCACTATATTTTATTAAATTAGCTTTATTAATTTCAATTAATTCTGTTCTCTTTGAATTTTTATTAAATAATAAAGTTTTCATAGAATTAGCAAAGTTTTTAATTTCATTTTTTTTAAATAATTGTTTTATTTTATCAAAATCTTGAAATAATAAAGGTTTATTCTTATTTTTTTTAATCTCAGATGTTTTAACATAATCATCAATACTATTTTCTAATATTTTTGAATATGATAAAGTTTTATTTATACTTTGATTTAATTTTGTCAAATCTAATTTTTTAACTTTTAATTTTTTTTCACTATTTGCTTTTATTAATTTTTTAGACGAAATATATGACATTAATTTAGTATTTATTATATTTTTTTTTAGTAAAAATTGTTTAATATATTTCATTTTATTTTTTTGATATAAATTCTCACTTGTAATAAAAAAACTTCTTTGTTTATTTGATTCATTAGGTGTTGATGAAATTGTACTAGGACTTAAATAATTAATTGAATTATTACTTTTTATTGTTGTATTATTCAAAGTATTATTAATATTATTATACACTTTTTTTTTTCTATTCTTAATATTATTTAATAAATTATCTGAATTCATTTTATAACTTTTGATAAATTTATTTTTTTTTTCATTTTTAATATTAGGACATGAAGATGTTCTTGGTAATTTTGAATTAGTTATATAATGAGTTCTAATATATTCTTTTGTTTTTTTAACTTTAAAAATTTCATCCCAATTTAATTTTTCATAACCTACATTTTTTAATAATCTATAATTTTTATTAACAAATCTTTCTTTAGAATTAATGTAATCAATTATAGGAGAGTCAATTGAAGTTTTAATTCTATTAAATAATATAAAATTTTTATCTAAAGAATCATTCATTTTTATAATATAACATTTGAAATAATAAATTAATTTCGTTTAAAAACAAAAAAAATTTTTTTTAAAATATTTTAAATATAAATTAACAAATAAATTATATTTTCAATATAATTGTCCAAAATTTATTTTTTCTCAAATTATTAATTTATAAAAATATTAAAAAAAGAATATCAAATAAATGCAGACACGTACTATTATAAGTATGTTTTTTGCTGCATTTATTCTCGACATATTCCGATCAATGTACTCATCATCATACAAGGAAAATAAAACCCAAACTTCAAAAAGAAATAATTCATATCAAAAACAATCTCAAAAATACCAAAAACCTAATTTTAATTTTGATAATGAAAATAATCCATCAATGAAAATTAAAGATGAAAAAGGAGATGATATAAAAATATCATTTGATAAACCAAATAAAAAGAAAAATATAATATATTTAACAATTCAATTTTGTCAATCCTGATCTTATAAAAATTACTTCATGGAAATTCAACAAATCATGGAGAAAAATTTTAAAAATGTAATTGTAAATGGAGAAGAATATCCATTATCACCAATTAGAAAATTATTATCTTATTTAATTACTGGAATTCAAATTTTAATTTTTTCAATTATGATTATGGGAAATTCAATAAAACCTTTTTTAAATTCTGTTATTTCTGATAGTTATATTGATTGGATTAGTGAGAATAAATTACGCAGTTTTATTATTATGTTTTTTGCTGGGAATTATCTACAAAATTTTATTTCTAATACTGGGGCTTTTGAAATTTTTTATAATGGAAATCAAATTTGGTCTAAGATTCAAAATGGTGGTGTACCTAATATTACTCAATTAATACAAATTCTTAATCAAAGAGGAGCTTATTTTTTAAAAAATTAAATTTGGATTTTTTTAGGAATATTTATTATAAACAGTTATTTAATTCTGAATGTGATAATTTGAATAAAAAAATATTATGTTGTTCAAATTTGATTATTGAATTAAATAATTGTATTATATTATTTTTTTATAAATTATATTCAATACATTTTTTAACAACCTTCTTTATTTATTTGTTAATATTCAAATTATTTGAAAAAAATATTTTAAAAATTTTTTATATAAATTTTTTGATTATATTATTTAAATTCTAAAAATTTATATATTTAAAAATTAATAAAAAATTTAAAATGAATAATATTATAAAATATATAACATATATATTATATTTTTTTTAGTTAAAAACACCAAATAAAAATTAATATGTCAGAATCAAATAATCCCCAATCAATAGAAATACAAAAACCAGAAAATGATTTAGAAATAAAGAAGAAAATAATGCAAACAAAGATAATAAATAACAATTATAATAAAGATCATTTTTTAGATTTTTGTAATGCAAAAAGAAGTGATGGAGACAATTTAAATAGATGGACAATATCAGAATTTGAAGATATTGTAAATGAATATATAAAATATCATCAAGATGATGAATATAAAGGAGAAGAAAAAAAAAAAAAAAAATTTATAAATCAAAAAAATGAAAATCAATTAAATTTAGAAATATCATCTTTATTAATAAATAATCAAAATTCAAATGAAATAAAAGAAACAGAAATACAATGTAAAAAATTAGAAAAAAGTATATTAAATGATAAAAATATTAAAATTGAAGTAAAAAATCCAAAATGTATTTCAGAATCATATTTTCAAAGTAGTTATATTCAATATGAAGTAACAACAAATATAACAAATTGGTTTGTTTATAGAAGATATTCAGATTTTGAATGGTTAAGATTAAGTTTAAGAAAATTTTATCCAACAATTTTTTGTCCACCAATTCCAAAAAAAAAATTAGGTTCAAGAAGATTTGAAAGTGATTTTGTTGATAAAAGAATGAAATTTTTAAATAAATTTATTAATTCATGTTGTAATAATGAAATATTTAAAGCAAGTGAACCTTTAATTGCTTTTTTATCTTTAATAGATAGAAATCAATTTGAAGAAAAAATGAAAGAAATTAATTCTTATAATCCTTCAAATTTTGTCGAAGATGTTAAAAATTTTGATGGTGTTATTAAATTAATTGATGATATTGATGATAAATATTATACAAATATATCTAATTATTTTCAACTACAAAGTCAAGTTTTAGAAAGACTAAATTATAATATTAAAAATTTTTATTATAATATTTCTGCAGCTTGTACAAATTTAGATGATGTTCAAAAAGATTTTGAACTTTTAAGTTCTTTAAATCAAAAAGTTATTAAAAAAATAGAAATTACTAAAACTTATAATATTTTTGCCTTATTTTTTAAAAATTGGAAAAGAATTTTATTTAATCAAAATGAAATTATTAAAGATAATATTAGAGATTATTTTAAATATATTGATATGGAAAGTTTATCATTTGATGAATTATTAACTGAAAGAAATAAAATAAAAGATTTATATATAAATGAACATAATAAATTAATTTTTAAAAAAGAAAAATTATGGAAAAATGGTGATATAACAAAATATGAAATAATTGATGATTATAATTCTGTAGATAATTTACTTTTATTAAGAGATAAAAATTATGCTTTTAGTAAAATGTGTACTAGACAAACTCAAATAGAAAATAATTTACATAAACAATTTAATTATACTAATTGGATGAATAATCAAGAAATTAAAAAATTAATTAATAAAAATAGTGAAGATTTTATTGAAAATGTTAAAATATTTTGTGATAGAATTTATCCAACTTTAAATGACTCATTTAATGTTTGGTCTGAAATTGCATCATTTACAAATATTAGAAATAATTAAAGTATAAAATATTTATAATTTTATATGATTGAAATATTAATTTAAAATTATGTATGATTTAATATTTGATGAAAAAATATAAAAAAAAATAATAATTAAGAATCTAAAAATTATTAAATTAATATAAATGACTAATCAAGAAAGACAAGATTATCAATTTTACCCTCAAAATCAAATAAAAGAAGAAATGCAAAATCAAAATCAAATACAAAAACAAGGAAAGAAAGGAGGATATTCAAAAAATTACAAAGACCCATCACAAAGAGGAAATCAAGGAATAAATAATAATATAGATGATAAGACATCAAATCAAAATGCTAATGAATATAATATTTATCAAAATTTTAGAAAACATAAAAAAGGATATACAAATTATCAAGGGAAAAATCAAAATGAAGAATTTGATAGACAAAGAACAAATAGTCCTCAAGGATTTAAAAAAAATAAAAGAAAAAGAAAGGATAATATGAAAGAAGAATTTAATATTGACAATCAACAAAATAATCATCAACAAATGTATAATAAACAACATAAAAAAAGTCAAATTAATACTCAACAACAAAGACAAAATCAAATTAATAATAATAATAATTATAATAATAATATAAGTAATAATAATAATAACAATAATGTTAATAATAATAATAATTTTAATCAAAATATCAATTCAAATGAACAATTTAAACAAAATATAAATTTAAATCCTAATAATTTAAATAATCAAAATTTCAATTTTCAAAATCAACAAAATCAAAATAAACAAAATATAAATAAAGGTCAAAATATGTTAATTAATAATATGCCAAATCAAAATATATTATATATGAATTCATTAAAACAAAATGAAATTGATAAAAAAGATGAAAAATCCTCAGAAGGAACAACAGATGATTTATCTCAATCAAATTTTTCAAATATGAATAGAATGATTGATAATCAAGAAAATATGAATAGACATATTAATATGGGAAATTCAAATATGAATCAATTTATTCCTAATGAATTATTAATGAATAAAAATTATATTCAACAACAACAAAATTATAATAGATTACAACCTAATATTTATAATATGCCAATGCCAATTGAACAAAATCAATTTATTAATAATATGAATAATCAAAATAATAATTTTCCTTTTGGAGTTAATGAAGAAGCAATGAAACATAAAAAAATAAATAAAAAAATACAAAAAAGCCCAAATGAAGCAAATATGTTAAATATGAATCCAAATATTAATATGGGAAATATGAATATTTCTAATTTAAATTTTCTTGGTCAAAATATGAATAATAACAATAAACTTTTTAAAAATAATAATAACAATAATTTCTCATTGAATAATAAAGGTAGTTTAAGTATGCAAGGAAATAAAAACACAAATCCTAATTTTAATCCAAATTTAAATTTAAATTTTATGATACCACAAAAATCACCACAAGCTCCTCAAAATACAATTCCATCAAATATGATTAATCAAAATTTAAATTTGAATTTAAATATGAGTCAAAGGAATTTTTATAATAATCCTAATAATAATATGAATAAAAGACATCAAAATCCTTATAAAAGAGTTAATTCTGATAAAAATTTATTAGGTATTGAAAATAAGAATAAAGTCGAATTATATAATCATAATATGCAAAATAAAAATTTTAAAAATTTTCATAATAATAATAATTTACAAAATCCTAATTTACAACAACAAAAAATGTTTCAGAATAAAAATGAAGAATGGATTAATAATTTGAAAAATATCCAAAATCAACAAATTTATAATGTTAATAATAATAATATTAATCAATTAAATTTAAAAAAAAATTTTATTTCTTCACTTCATATTGTTATTAAATTAGATAAAAAAAGAGAAGAAGTATTAGAATTAAGACCTGGAGAGGAGCCAAAAAATTTAATAAATTCTCTTAAAGCAAATAATAATTTAAGTGAACCTTTAATTAATTTAATTTATCACAAAATTATAAATGCTTTACATTTTAATAAATTTATATTAGATTTAGTTCCTACTAAATATACATTAAAACAAATGAATTTAATTAAAAAATGTTTAATTGAAAAAGAAAAAAATTCTGAAATGCAAATATCTTTTTTAAAAAAGAATGATTCATTTATTGATAATATTAATCAATTTGAAAATTTGATTTCAGAAATTAAGCCAAGTTATGAAGACATTAAAGAAACTGATATTTTAAACAATACTCAATAATATAAATTACATTTGATTAATAATAAACTTATAATAAGTTATAATAATATACAGAACAAAAATAAAATAATAAAATAATTTAAATAAAAAATTATAAAATTATTTTTTTTAACTTAAAATAGAAAAATATTTAATTATTATTAACATATTTTCAGAAAAAATATATTAATAAAAAAAATGTTTTTCTCTCAATTTCCCCAATATTCATATTCATATATGATACCTTATCAACCAATACAACCACAACAAATTCAAGTAATGAAATTATTTATACCAAAACTATCATATTTCCAAAATGAAGTATTAAAAGGAGAAGTTTTGATAACACCTCCTCATCCAATAATATTACAAGATATAATAGTAAAATTAAGAATAATTGAAAATTGGACATGTGATCAATCTGAAGGTATGATTTATGAAGATAAAAATGATCAAATAATATTACAATTTCCATTACAAATAGGAAAAATACTTAATAATGAAACTCAATTTAAAAATTTAAATATTGGCGAATATAAATTTCCTTTTTCTTTAAAAATTCCAAATAATATTCCACCATCATTTGAATTTTTTTCTATAAATAAAAGAGGGAGTATTAGATATTCAGTTATTACAGAATTTTTATCTCCTTATGTAAAGTGTGCTTTTGAAAGTTTAATTATTATAAAAAGTATAGCTTGTGAATTAAATGTTCCTTTACAATTATCAAATACCTCTAATGTACATAAATGGGGTGTTTTTGATAAAGGAAATACTACACTTAATGTTAGTTATAGTACTTCAAATTATAAAATAAAAGAAGAAATTCCTTTAAAGATTACTATTAATAATACAAGAGGAAAAATAAATGTTACATCTTGTAATTTTTCTATTATTAAAAAAGTAACTTTTACAAATAAAACTCAAAAAACAAACTTTCCTATAGAAAAGAAAATATATGAATATAAATATCCTATTAAAATTAATGTTGGGTCAATTAATTCATTTAATTTTTCACTTTTTGTAAATGATAATGATATAAGTAATTTAAATTTAACTGGGATTTTTAATCCATATCCTAATATTAAAGATTATAATGTATTAATGCCTTGTGTAAATTCACTTCTTATTAAATGTAGATATTTTATTCATATTTCACTTTCTTTTGATTCTAAAGTTACTGAAATATATAAACCTAAGATTGATTTACCTATTTGGATTACACATCAAAGTATAAATGAAATTAATGAAATAGAAAGAATTGAAGATGAAGAATTAAGAAAAGCTATTGAAATTAGTAAAATAGAATATATGAGTAATAATAATAGTAATGTTAATTTAATTGATAATGATAATTTTAATCAGAATAATTTCAAAAATATAAATTATGATAATAATGATATTAATAATGATGAGCCTATAAATCTAAATAATATTAATTTTAAAATTCCTAATCAAGATAATTATCAAGATAATATAATAAATAATGAAGAGTTTTATGAAAATAGAAATAATTATCCTAATATAAATCAAAATAATTATCTAACTATGAATTCAAATCAAAATAATAATCATCAATATATGATTTCTAATACAATTCCAAATCAAATGATGAATAATATAAATAATAATAATAATCAAAATTCAAATATTAATAAAAAAGAATTTATTACACCAAATAGTTTAAATAATCAAAATCAAAATATAAATAATAATTTCAATACAAATATGCCTTCAATAGGAGATTTGCTTGATAATAATAATAAATAATTTATAGTAAATAAAATATTATAAAATAAAAATAATAAATTATAAAATAATTTATAAAAATGTTTAAATCAAAAACAATTTAACTAGAAATCTTATATATATTCAATTAAAAATTATATATAAATATACAATTAATAATATATATATATTAAAAAATAAATAATTATAAATATTTTATTTTTTTAATAATAAGAATTTAGAAAATTTATTTTTCATATTATATATCTATATATATTTCTTTTTATTATTATAACTACTGATTATAAATGGTAATTTTGTTAATGATTTAATCAAAGGAATAATTAATAAAAAAATAATAAATAAAATAATTTTAGAAAATAAATTCCACAAAATCCTAGATTTATTTTTTTCTTTGACACTATTCATTGAAATATTTTTTTTTGAGTTATGAATTGATGATTCATTTGAATCTGTTTCACCAATTATATAAATAATTGATAATAAACAAATAATAAAAATATTAAATAATTTCCCTTTAATTTTCTGTTTAGAACCATCATAAAAAATTTCTTGATTTTCATATTCTTTAATTTTCCCAATTTTATTATTAAATTCAATTTTTGAATCATTTATAATATTTTGCATAACTTTAATTTGTTCAATTAAGAATGTTTTCTCTTTTTTTAAATTGGAATTTTCATATTTTAAAAATTCATTTTCTTTTTTTAAATGATTAATTTCATCTTCATTTTTCAATAGATTTATTTGCTTTATTTTTTTCATTCTTAAAGCACTTTCTCTATTTTGAATTCTTTTTTTAGCTTTTCTAAAAGCAATTGGATCATCTTTTTCAACATATGTAATATTAGTTAATTCATCATATAATATCCCATTATCTTTTTCTCTTTGAGTTTTTTTTGTTAATTGACTTTCTGTTGATACATTTTCAATTTCTTTTTTTTCATTTTTAATTTTTTTTTCATTTTTATTTATATTATTTATAGCTTCTTTTGAGGAAATATCATTTAGAAAATCTGTTGTATAATCTATATTCATAAAATATTTTAAAAATTTATCATTGTCTATTTCTTTATGTGTTTCATATTTTGATAATAATGGACTATTATTATTGTTATGTTCTAAATCTTCATTTAAATCAATATTTATATAATCACATTCATTTGATATATTATTATATCCTTCATTTAAATTTGAAAAGTCTTCAAAAATATTATAATTTGTACATTCCATTTCTTGAAACAAAGACATATATCTTTATAAAAATTATTTTTAATTAATAGAATCAAAAAAATAAAATTTAAAAAACTAATTATAAATAAAATTATATAAAAAAAAACACAAAATTTTTATTATGCTTGAGTTTCAGTAGTTCCAAAAGGAATTGTTTTTATATTATTTCTAGTTCTTTTATTTTTATCATCTCTATCAGTTTCTAAAATTTCATCATTATCTTTTTCTTTAATCTCAATGTAATTTCTATTAATATCAAATTTCATTTTTTGAATTTCATTATCTTTACTATCATTTGAACAAATTTCTTCATTATTATCATTATCTTTAATAACAATTGAACTAGAATAATTAATTTTTTTATGATTTTGTAAAATATAATAATTTTCATTTATTTTAACTGAACAATTACAACAAGAAAAAAAACTACTTTTTTCTTTTACTAAAATATTGAAATAAGTTCTTCCAACTTGAATATTTATAGGTAAATTTTCACATAAATCTAAATTTGAACATTGTATTAAAATCAAAGTACCAAATTTAGAATTATTATCTTCTAAAAATAATTTATTTTTTTCCTTTACTAACACACAATGAACTCTACTTATAGAAACATCAGTTAATAATAAATCAGCATCTTTTCCTCTTCCAAGTCTTAAATTTATGTTTTCTTTTTCAAGATTAGCAACATATAAAAATTTATTTTTTTTGTTGTCTAGAATTAAACTTTCAATAACAATATATTTTTTATAATAAGAATGAAAATCTATAATTTCAAATAATTTTCCATTATGTTTTATATAATCTGGAAATTTGCTTTTACATAATTCACATTCAATTTGTTTAATTAAAAAAATAGAACAAAGTTCATTATAATCAATTCTAACACATGATTGAGTAGAAATCCATTGTTTTAAACATTCATAATGAATATATTTCATTGTCCCTGAACATATACATGGTTGAATTAAAGGATTTTCTTCTGTTTCTTCATCTTGATAACATATTCTACATACTTTTTTCTTTTTTATTTTATTTTTTTCATGATTAGTATTACTGTTTAATAATAAATTGTCTGCTGTTGTAATATTTACTTTTGGAGTTATTGGTTTATTTTTATTTAAATTTTCATCATTATCATTTAATTTTATTTCTCTAATTTTTAATATTATTCTTCCTATTTTGAAAATGTCTCCTTCTTTTAATAAATATTTTTTAGGTTTATTATTTGCTATTTTTGTTTTATGAAATATAAACCATGGTATGTTTATTCCTTCTAAAGTATAATTTGTTTCATCAATATAAAAAGGGTTAAATAATAATTGATATATTCTTTCAGTTTTTTTAACTTCAATTAATTGTTCTGCAGTCGTTGATTCTGATGGAGAATCTTGAAATGAAACTGTATTATTATCTCTAATTATATATCCTGAATTATTAATATCAAATTTATCTTGTATTAATGTTGGACAATCATAATCAATTAACTCACATGCATCTCTTTTCCATGTAAATGTATTTAAATGAATTCTAAAAAATATCATTAAAAAAAAGATTTTTTACTTGCAATTTTCATTCATTAAAAAAATTATTAAAATTTTTAATATCTTTTATAATAAAAAACATAAAGAAGTTATAAATATTCTTTCAATATAAAAAAAAATTAAAAAATTTATTATAACTATATATTAAAAAAAATATATATTATCCTTCTTCCTCATTTTTATTTTCTTCTTCTTCTTTTTTTTCTTCTTCTTTCTTTTCTTCTTCTTTCTTTTCTTGAATAGAATTATCAACAGCAACTTCTCTTGGTTCAGGTTGATTATCTTTAGTATGAGGATCAACAGGAATGAAAGGAAATTCTCTCAATACATAAATATTATTCATCAATTTCTTGATATTTATGTCTATTCCCAAAATAAAAAAAATAACTTTCTTTATTAGTATAAAAATTAATTGCTTTAGGCCATCTTAAGCTTCTTACACTAATAACTAAATAATTAGCTTTATTATCTTTTTGCTCAAGTGGGTCATAATCAGGTATATAGTAATTCTATCCATTTTTCACATAAATTATTTGTTAAGAAATATACATTTTTATTTATTCCATCTTCCTTTCTTTTTTCCATATCATTATCATAATTAAAATTTTCAGGAGGATCAATTTCTGTTGCTTCTATAACATAATAATCTTTTTCAGTACCAAAAAATTTACCAAAAAAAGTTATATTACCATTTGTTAAAGTAGTAGCTAATTTTGATAATGAAGTACTTAATAACATTAATTCTTTTTTTGTCATTGATATACCATTCATAGAAAATTTTTGGAGTAAATCATAATAATCAGGAATAAAATTTATTTGACTTACTGCTTGCACTTCACCATCTTTACCTCCTTTTTCTTCTTTAGTAGCAGGTTTTAATAATTCTTTTTCTTTTTTAACAGAATTTAATAAATTTTCAATTAATTTTGAGTCTTTTAAAATTTTATCAATTTGTTTATCTGAAATATCATTATTTGGAAAATAAATTCCATCTTTTTTTATTCTTATTGAAACATCTTCGAATAAATCATCATATTTAATTATCATTTAATGTTAATTGAGTTAAATACATTTGCTTTATATGTTCATATAAATTTATATCTAATGCTTTTGGTTTTAAATATTTATATGTTGAATTTAATTTTATTTTTTTAATAATTCAACCACATTTAATGGTAAATTGAAATTTTTTTCTTCTTCAATTTCCATTTATTAAATTATAAAATTTTTTGAATTTTTTATATTTATTTTAAAAAAAAAATAC
>Ga0256407_10005502_pt1 | contig 20255 bp, 12 predicted proteins | sample RumenRJG_04DNA_FD_193489 | JGI IMG/M metagenome (GOLD analysis project Ga0256407, IMG submission 193489) | Bovine rumen microbial communities from Lethbridge, Alberta, Canada - RJG_04 | ecosystem: Host-associated > Mammals > Digestive system > Stomach > Rumen | place: Canada: Alberta... | reverse complement strand
TGTTACTGATGTAAGAGATATTGATGGAAAACTCTTGCCTTTAGGTGTAATGGGTGAATTATACATTGGTGGTGTAGGTGTAGGTAAAGGATACTACAACATGCCTGAAAAAACCGAAGAAGTATTCTTGACTATTGATGATATTCCATACTATAGAAGTGGGGATTATGCTATTGCTAGAAGCAATGGTGAAATCGATATTAAAGGAAGAATCGATAACCAAATTAAGTTAAGAGGTTTAAGAATAGAAATTGGTGAAATCGAATCAAATATCAGTAAATATCCATCAATAAAACAGTGTGTTGTTGTAATTAAAGAAATCAATAACAATGACCATTTATGTGCTTATTATGTTGCTGATGAGAAAATTGAAGTCAACAGCCTGAAAGAGTTCTTAAAAGATAAGTTAACTAAATATATGGTTCCTACAGCTTATATGCAGCTTGATGAGATGCCTCAAACTCCAAATGGAAAAACCGATTTAAAGGCTCTTCCTGAACCTGAATTGGATTTGGAGTATGTAAAACCTGAAAATGAAACTGAAGAAAAACTCTTCGAAATGGCAGTGGAGCTTATCAACACAGATAAATTCGGTACTACTGATGATTTATATGCAATAGGATTTACTTCATTGATATTGATGAAATTCAACTCATTGATATATGAAGAGATGCAAGTGAATTTGGATATTTCATCATTATTTAATGATCCGACAATTAAAAAGCTTGCAAACGAAATTATGGATAGTTCTGATGAAAGTTCTGATTTGGATGAAGTTGTTGAACTGGCTAAAAGCATGGATTATTTACCATTGACTGAAAACCAATTGGGTGTATACTATGAATGCGCACAAAATCCTGGTGAGATTAAATATACTATGCCAACGACCATAAGGTTTGACAGCAGTGTTGATGCAGATAAATTAAAAGAATCTGCTATTAAAGCAATTGAAGCCCACCCATATCTTAAAACAAGAATTGTCATTGATGATGAAGGTGAGATAAAACAGAAAAGAAATGATGATGGTGCAATTGATGAAATTGAAATTGTTGAAGTTTCAAGCATCAGCGATGATGAAATCATTGAAAATGATGTTAAGGCATTTTCCTTTGGTAATGAACAGTTATTCAGATTTAAAATATATAAAACACCTGAAGAAACAGTATTGTTCTTTGACATCCACCACTTAATCACTGACGGTGTTTCACAAATTAATCTATTTGACGATATAGCTAACATTTATGATGGAGGAGATGCTTCAGAAGAGATTGTTGATGGATATACTTACAGTCTTTTAGAGAATAATCTTAAAGATACTGATAAATATGAATCTGCTAAAAAATTCTTTGATGATATATTATCACATGAAACTGAATCAACCGTCCTGACTCCTAATTTGAATGGCAATCCTGATGAAGGTAAATTAAAATCAGTTATTGAAAACATGGGTTCAGAAGGCATTAAAGAATTCTGTAATGATAATTCTTTAAGTCAGAATGCTGTTTTCTTATCATGCCTTACATTGAGTTTAAACAAATATACGTTCTCTGATAAAACATTGATAACTACAATTTTCAACGGCAGATCAAACCCATATTATTATAATACTCAAGGATTTTTAGTAAAAACAATCCCGTTAGTATTTAATAATGAAAACAGGCAAGTTTCTATTAAGGAGTTCATCAATTATGTTGAGAGAGTTTGGAAAGATACAGTAAACAACAGTATCTATCCATATACTAATATTGCACAGGATTATCAGTTAAAACCTGAATTCTTCTTCACTTATCAGGAATTCCTTGAATCTGAAGATATTACAATCAACGGTAAAGCTTATGAAGAACAGGAATTGGGTAATGAGGATCTGTTGGCTACTGAATATAAGATTAACTTTGATTTATCTGTTTTTGATGATGATATTGAACTCAGAATAGATTATAATAATGCATTATACACTGAAGATTATATTAAGAAGTTCTTGGATTCCTTTAAACTTGTTTTAAATCAATTCATCGAAAATGATATTGATGATTTAATGATTTGTGATGTTGAATTGGAAACTACAAAAGAATTGCCTAAATTCACTCCTGTGGAAAATCCATTCATACACAAACGCTTTGAAAAGCAGGTTATTGAAAATCCGGATGATATTGCATTAGTGGCAACCGATGCAACATTTACCAATGATGAACTTAATAAAAAGGCTAACCGTATTGCTAATGCGCTTATCAAGAAAGGCGTTAAACCAAAAAGCAATGTTTTATCAATGCTTCCAAGGGATAGTAATTTAATAGCCACAATCATCGGTATTTTAAAGGCGGGATGCACATTCATTCCAATTGATTTGGAATATCCTAAAGACCGTATCGATTATATCTACAACAACAGTCAGGCGGATTATATCATAACTGATGATGGAAACGCTGATAATGCATTAAATATCCATAATTTGCTTGAAGAAGATGATGATTCCAATCCTGATGTTGATATTTCTCCTGATGATTTGGCATATATGATTTATACTTCCGGTTCTACTGGAAATCCTAAAGGAGTAATGATTAGCCATAAAAATGCATGTAACCAGGCTGAAGGAAACCCTAAATGCGAATATGACAATTTATTAAGTATTGCAACAATTGCATTTGATACATCCCTTGAAGATATTTTAACCGGTATTACAAACGGCATTAAAATAATCTTTGCTAATGATTCTGAGATTAAAAACATTGTGGAATTAATTGAATTAATCAGACAGCATGAGCCTGAAGTAATGGAATTCACTCCTTCAAGATTATTATCCTACTTGGATATTGATGATTTCTGTGATGTGATTGGCTGTGCAAAATGTATTGTTATGGGTGGAGAGCAGTTCTCTGCAAAAGCGTTTGAAGGTGTTAAAAAATACTGTGACGCTCATGTATATAACAGTTACGGACCAACAGAAGCAACAATCGCATCAAACTATAAGGAAATAACTGATCCGTACAATATTACTGTAGGTAAAGCTCTTAAAAACTATGTAACTGAAGTAAGAGATATTGATGGAAAATTGCTTCCTCAAGGTGTAATGGGTGAGCTTTACATCGGTGGTGTCGGTGTAGGTAAAGGTTATTACAATATGGAGGATAAAACCAGAGAGGTCTATCTCTACATCAATGAAATTCCATATTATAAAAGTGGGGATTATGCAATAGAACTTCCTGATGGTGAAATTGATATTAAAGGAAGAATCGATAACCAAATTAAGTTAAGAGGTTTAAGAATTGAAATTGGTGAAATTGAATCCAATATTTCCAGATTCCCTGCAATAAATCGTAATATTGTTGTAATTAAGGAAATTAATGGTACTGAACATTTATGTGCTTACTTCACTGCTGATGAAAAGATTGACATCAATCTATTGAAAAGATACTTGAACAATAAGCTAACAAAATACATGGTTCCTACAGTATTCGTGCAGATATATGAAATGCCTCAAACTCCAAATGGAAAAACAGACATAAAAGCTCTTCCAGAGCCTATATTGGATTTCAATCGTGTTGAAGCTCAAACAGATACTGAAAAATTATTATTCAAAATGGTCTCTTCAATGACCGATGTAGATGGCTTTGGAGTAACTGATGATTTATATGCCTTAGGTTTCACTTCTTTAACTTTAATGAAATTAAATTCATTAATATACAATGAAACTGAAGTCAATATAGAAATATCTGATTTATTCAATAATCCTACAGTTCAAAGCCTTGCAGATAAGATTGATAATAATATAGATACTCAGGTCGATTTGGATGAGGTTTCAAAAACAGCAGAAGATATGGATAACTTCCCATTAACCACTAATCAGCTGGGTATTTACTATGAATGTGCTCAAAGTGATGAAATAAAATATACTATGCCTTGTGCTCTAAGGTTTGATAGCAATATTGATCCGGAAAAACTCAGAAATGCTATTATTGAAGCTATTGATGCACACCCTTATCTCAAAACAAGAATTATCACCACTCCTGAAGGAGAATTAAGACAAAAAAGATGTGATGATGTAGAAATTGATGATATTGAAATAGCTGAAATAGATTCAATAACAAATAGGGAAATAATGGACAGGGATATTAAATATATTCCATTGGATGATAATCAATTGTTCAGATTTAAAATCTATAAAACTCCAAAGGAAACTATTCTTTTCTCTGATTTCCACCATATTATTACAGATGGTGTTTCACAGGACCTTCTTTTTGAAGATATAATAAATGCTTATGAAGGAAAAGAATTGAATTCAGAACTCGTTGACGGTTTCGTTTACAGTTTAATCGAACAGGAACTCAGCGATAATGAAGTTTCCAAAACTTACTATCAAAATAAATTTGCTCAAGGTTTTGAATCTACAGTTTTAACACCTAATTTAAATGGAAATCCTGATGAAGCTATTATTAAACTATATGAGGATTCAATGGACTCCACATTTGTAAGACTTTTCTGTAAAGATCATTCAATAAGTCCAAACGTATTATTCATGTCTGCAACATTCCTGGCTCTCAATAAATTCACCTTTAGTGATAAAGCATTGATAACCACTATTTTCAATGGTAGGTCTAACTCCAATTACTTTGATACTCAGGGAATGCTGGTTAAAACACTTCCTCTTATGGTTAGTGGTGAAAATAGGGAAATGATGGTTGAAGATTTCATTAAAGATGTGGATAGGAGCTGGAAAGAATCATTAGTCCATAGTAATTACTCATATACTGCACTTTCTGAGGAATATCAGTTAAAACCTGAATTCTTCTATGCATATCATGGAGCATTCGAAACAGATAATCTTGAACTCGAGGGCAAGGAATATGAAATGATTGACCTTGACGGTACTGTTGCAACAGATTATAAGATAAATATGGATGTTTTCGATGATGGAAAAGATATAAGTCTTTATATTGAGTATAATGACCAAATTTATTCCAAGGATTATGTTGCAAAATTCTTGAATGCAGTTAAACATATCTTATTCCAATTCTTCATAAATGATATGGATAAATTAAGAATCGGCGATATTGAACTTGCATCCAAATTTGATTTAGTGGAATTTGAAGAAGTTGTTAATCCGTTCTTGCACAAACGTTTCGAAGCCCAAGTTGATAAAAAAGCTGATGAAATAGCGCTTGTTGCAGAAGAATCATTAACTTACAGTCAGCTTAATGAAAAAGCAAATCGTATTGCAAATTCACTTATTGAAAAAGGTGTTAAACCGAGAAGCAATATTTTGATAATGCTTCCTCGTAACAGTGACCTGATTGCTTCAATAATTGGTGTATTAAAAGCAGGTTGTGCATTCATACCACTCGATTTAAAGTTCCCTAAAGAAAGAATTGAATACATCTATGAAAACAGTCAGGCAGATTACATAATTAATGTAGATGGTGACACACTTAATTCAATATCCATTAATGATTTGCTTGAGCAGACAAATATTAATAATCCTGATGTTACAATTTCTAAAGATGACCTGTCATATATGATTTATACTTCAGGATCCACAGGTAATCCTAAAGGTGTAATGATTTCCCATGAAAATGCATGTAACCAGGTTGAAGGAAATCCAAAAGCAGAATACAATAACTTATTGAGTATTGCAACAATTGCATTCGACACATCCTTGGAAGACATTTTAACTGGTATTACAAACGGTATTAAAATAATATTTGCAAATGATGATGAAATAAAAAGCATTGTTGAATTGATCAGGTTAATCAAACGTGAAGAGCCTGAAGTAATGGAATTCACACCATCCAGGTTATTGTCCTATCTTGAATTTGATGAATTCTGTGATGTGATTGGCTGTGCTAAATGTATTGTCATGGGCGGAGAGCAGTTTTCCGCAAAAGCATTTGACGGAGTTAAAAAATACTGTGATGCTCACGTATTTAACAGTTACGGACCAACAGAAGCAACAATTGCATCAAACTATAAGGAAATAACTGATCCGGATAATATCACTATTGGTAAAGCTTTAAGAAATTATATAACTGAAGTAAGAGATATTGATGGAAAATTACTTCCTCAAGGTGTAATGGGTGAGCTTTACATCGGTGGAATCGGTGTAGGTAAAGGTTATTACAACATGGGGGACAAAACCAGGGAAGTATACTTAACTATTGATGATATCCCATACTACAAGAGTGGTGACTATGCAATAGAGCTTCCTGATGGAGATATTGATATTAAAGGAAGAATCGATAACCAAATTAAGTTAAGAGGTTTAAGAATTGAAATTGGTGAAATCGAATCCAATATATCCAATTTCCCTAATATAAAACAAAATGTTGTTGTAATTAAAGAAATACGAAACAATGAACATTTATGTGCATACTTCACTGCAGAAGAGCAAATCAATAAAGATGAGCTTAAGGAGTACTTATCGGAAAGACTTACTCAATATATGGTTCCGACAGTATTCATGCAAGTGGATGAGATGCCGCAAACTCCAAATGGAAAAACTGACATCAAAGCTCTTCCTGAACCAAAATTAGAACTTAAATATGTTGCTCCTGAAACTAAACTGGAACAAACAATTTGTGCAATCTATTCATCAATATTGGATGTTGAAATCGTTGGGGCAGAAGATAATTTCTTTGAAATTGGTGGTACATCACTTATCGCATCAAAACTTATTATTGAACTTCTAAAACAAGATTATGATGTGAAATATGATGATATATTCAGAAATCAAACTCCAAGGAAATTGGCCAGTTTCTTGTCCGGTGATGAAATTTCAGATGATTTGGACATCGATATTATTGAAAACTATGATTACACAACAATTAACAAGCTTCTTGAAAAGAATACATTCAAAAGCTTTGCTATGGGTGAAAATAAGGATATCGGCAATGTCTTATTGACTGGTGTTACCGGATTTTTAGGAATTCATGTATTGTATGAATACATTAAGAATGAAGATGGAATAATCTACTGTATGTTGAGAAAAGGCAAATTTGATTCATGTGAAGAACGTTTAGCAGATTTAATGGATTATTACTTCGATGAAGATTTCACTGATCTTATCGGATCACGCATTATTTTGTCTGAAGGTGACATAACAAACAGTGAAGACTTTAACAAATTGGATGATTATCATATTGATACATTAATCAACTGTGCAGCTATTGTAAAACATTATACTCATGATGATTATATCTTTAGGGTAAATGTTGACGGTGTTGTTAATGGACTCAACTTTGCAGAAGCAAATGACGCTACATATGTCCAAATCTCAACAACAAGTGTGATTGATGAATATGTGGAAGATGCAGATGTTTGTGATGTTGCATGTGATGAGAGAACTTTATACTGGGGACAAGATTTATCCAATAAATACTTAAACAGTAAATTCCTGGCTGAAAGGATGGTACTTGAAAAGGCTGTAAACGGTTTGGATGTAAAGATAATTAGGGTAGGTAACCTTATGGCACGTTACTCTGACGGAATCTTCCAGAAAAACTTTGATACTAATGCATTCTTAAATAATATCAAAGCCATTAAAAATTTAAAGGCAATCAATCCAAGTTTGGCCAGTGAAATGGTTGAAATAAGTCCTATAGATTGTGTTGCAAAAGCTACACTCTTATTGTCAACTACTCCAAAAGATTCAACGATTTTCCATTGTGAAAATGATAAACTCATATCTAATCAAGAAATCATTGATGCATTGAATTCATTTGGCTTTGACATTAAAAATGTTTCTTCAGAGGAATTCAAAGAAATTTATGAGCAGAATATGAACGAAAATATCCAAGGTATCATTACGGCTGATTTAACATTGGATGATTTGGACTTTGATGAAGAAGGCGATGACGGCAGTATTGTAAAGATGGACCAAACATTGGACATCCTTGATTCACTTGGATTTGAATGGCCGGTCATAGATGAAGATTATCTTAAACGATTTATTAAATTTTTAAACGAGGTTAATTATTTTGATTAAAAGGTGAATATATGAATTTTAAAATTGCAGATAATAAATTTAAGGAATTATTATTACCAACTCTACTCATAGTCATGGCTTTAAATATAAGTGCTGTGGTTGATTCATTTTTCGTAGGGGCATATATTGGTAAGGATGCAGTTGCTGCATTAGAGGTTTTAGAACCTATGATTTTATTAATAACAGTTGTTGAATGGTTATTTGGACTTGGGGGTCAAATTTTAGCTTTGAATAAAAAATCCGAATTTGATATTGAAGGAAGTAATAGATTCTTTACAGCAGCTATTGTATCATCATTTATAGTTTCTTTAATACTTGCTTTGGTTTGCCTATTCTTCATGGATCCTTTATCTAACTTTTTAGGTGCTTCTAAAGCTACAAAGCCTCTTGTATTGGAATATTCACATGGGTTATATGGTTGTTTTATTGTATCAACTATTGCAGGAGTATTGTCCCAGTTTATCCGTGTCGATGGTCAGCCTAACTTTGCCTCAATTGTAATTATAGTAGCTAATTTAGTCAATATATTCTTTGATTTTGTCTTTTTAGATTTGATGGGGTTAGGAATGGCTTACGCAGCATATGCAACATTTATAGGGTATAGTGTAGGTATTATCATATGTATAAAATACTTCCGTGATCCAAAAAGAACATTCATGTTTACCCGTGCAGCTCTTAAGTTCAAAACTTGGCTTAAGACTACCTGGGAAATGACCAAGGTGGGGTTCCCTGGTGCAGGTATTGGACTTTTTGATTTGGTTTTCGTTTTCCTATTAAACATGTTCCTTAAAGCAACTTTAGGTGACACTGGATTAACTACATATATGATATGTATGGATGCACTGGTAATTGCAAGTATTATTGATATTGGAATTGCAGAAACATTGACGTCTGTTGTTCCGTTATATTATACGAAGCACGATTATTTGAATTTAAATCATTTAATTAAGAAATCGCTTTTAGCAACGTTATTTTTTGCAATTTTATTTGTGGCTTTCTTATGGATATGGCCCGAAGGATTTTTGACCCTTTATGGTCTTCAGAATGTGGATATTACCGGATTTATAGTAAATGCACTTAGGTTATACTCAGTATTCTTCATCTTTTCAATACTTCCTAATATGCTGGTATTTTATTATGAAGCCATTGAAAGACCTGTGATGTCAACTATATTTTCAGTTATTTTCACGCTTATAATGCCATTGTCTTTAATATACCTATTGTATCCCGTAATGGGACCTAATGGAATTTGGATAGCATTTAGTGCAGCATCCGTATGTACATTTATTATCATTTTCCTAACGGTTAAGGTAGTTCAAAGTAGGGAGAAAAAATATGGCGGTCTGTTCTTCATTGAAAAGGATTTCATTCCCAGAACAAGAAACTATGTTTTCTCAGATAGTGAATTGGATATAAGGGATGAAGCTTTACAACATTTAAAAAAGTTAAATGCAGATGATACATTCTGTGATAATCTTAATAAGCTTTTTGATGCAATTTTTAATACAAATGCCCATGGTACTTATGTTGAACTGTTAATTATAGATTATGATGATAATATCCATGTTGACATTAAGTACGATGGAGAAAAAGAAAACCTTGAGGATATTAAAAAGAAATTCCCTGAAAATCTTTTTAAATATGCTGAAATATTGGGTTTTAACAATATAGAATATGTAATGGATAAAAGCTAAATAATAATAGTTATTTAGCTTTATTTTTTTTTTTATTTTTTTTATTGAATATTTAATATATTATCTAGACCAGATACGACAATTATATCTTTTATCATGTCTGGAGTGTTAATTATAGTAAATGGTATTGATTGAGGTTCTAATTTCTTTTGTGTCATGATTAAGACTCTTAATCCTGCACTTGAAATATATTCTAGTTTTTCAAAGTCAAGAATTAATGAATCAAATTTTCCCATTTCATCGTTAATTTCATTTTCAAAATCCGGAGCAGTAACAGTATCAATTTGATTATCAACTTTGATAGTTAATTCTTTGTCATTATATATTTTTCCAACATTCATGTTATCGCCTCCTATTAATCTTATGTATTATTTTAATTTATATACTTTCTTGAAATATTTCACATGAAAGACATTTTGTTCATTTATTTGAAATATAATTTATATGCAATTTACTTGCTAGATTAGTTTTAAATATTTTAATTAATATAAACTTATGGGATGATTAAGAGAATTTGTTTTTTTGTTGGGGGGGGTTATTTATATGGCCTTAGGGGTTGCATTTTCAATCAAATCAACTTTTGGAACGATTCCTATCAGTTCAATATCATATTTTCTTGTTTTGGTGTGTTATTTCTATACAAATCCTTTTGAAAGCGTTAATATCGGAACTGTAATTTCTGCATTTTTAGTTGGATTTACATTAAGACAAATTGCAAAATTATATAATCATATGGCGGACAAAGATATTAGTATTGTTAACAAATGAGGTAAAAACATGGAATTCGGTGAGTGGAATATATATTATAAAGAAATTCTTAATGACTTTGGATTTTCCCGTGAAGATGATGAAAGATGCGCTCAATTATTAGATGAGATTTTGTCTGAAGAGGCATGTTTAACACTCGAAGATTTAAGTAAAATAGTAGGTTTTTCAGACAAGTTTATTGTATTTGGTGCGGGCCCATCACTTAAAGACCATATTAAAGAACTTAAGGAAAGTCGTGATTTAAAAGATTATGTGTTGGTGGCAGCTGATGGAGCTACAACAGCATTAATAGAAGAAAGAATTGCACCAGATATTGTTGTGACTGATTTGGATGGAAATTTGGATGATATTTTATTGGCTAATCTAAAAGGAGCAAACATTGTTGTACATGCTCATGGCGATAATTCAGATAAAATCGTTCAGATAACTCCTTATTTCACAAATGTCCTGGGCACTACTCAGGCTCAGCCATTAAGCAACGTATATAACTTTGGCGGATTTACAGATGGTGACAGAGCAATATTTTTAGCAGTAGCATTGGGAGCATCTGAAATTATTCTTGCAGGAATGGACTTTGGCGAAATAGTAACTAAATACTCAAGACCTAACCTGCCGGATATTACAGGACCTGCTGATGAAATTAAACGTAAAAAGTTACAGTATGCAGAAAAATTAACAAATTGGATAATTGATAATGAGAATGTAGAAATAATCAATTTAAAAGAATAATTTTTTTAATAATTAATTACAAATTTAGATACTATGGGAATTGAAGATATTTTAATGCATGATGAAAGCCTTTTTCAAAATATTAATGCATTTGATCCAGATTACTTGCCTCCAAATTATAATTACAGGGATACTCAAATGGAAGCAATGGCAATGGCAATAAGACCAGCAATGCGTGGAGGACAACCATCAAATGCAGTAGTGCTTGGCTCACCTGCAACCGGAAAAACTACAGCAATTAAAAAAGTATATGAACTTGTTGAAAAAAACACTGAAAAAGTTGTATGTGTTTATATTAACTGTCAATTACACACAACGAGATTCGGCATCATATCTCAAGTTCACAAAAAGATTTTTGGGTTTTTACCTCCTGAAACAGGTGTTCCATTTGCAAGAATTTATGAAAAGGTCATGCTGGAACTTCAAAAAAATAACCAATCATTAATATTGGCATTGGATGATGTTAATTATTTATTCCAAAGTAACAATGCAAATAAATTATTTTATGATATATTGAGGGCATACGAAGAATATTCTGGTGTTAAAACAGCTATTTTTGCAATATTATCAGATTTAGAATTTAAATATGCTTTTGATAAAAATGTCAATACTGTTTTTATTCCTCAAGAAATTACATTCTCGCCTTATTCTTACTCTGAAGTTGAAGATATCCTAAGAGACAGAGTCAATGCAGGGTTTTTCCCAGGTGTTTTAAGTGATGATATTTTAGAGCAAATTGCAATGTATACATTTGACAATGGTGATTTAAGAACTGGAATCAATCTTTTAAGAAGCTGCGGAAATATTGCAGAAGCCGATGCATCACGCGAAATAACTCAAAAACACTTTGATGAAGCTATTGATTCACTAGTTTCAGTCAATGTGTCTCAGATATTATTGTCATTAACTGATAATGAACGTAAATTGCTTAAACTAATAACCCAAAGTAAAGAATGTATTTTGGCCGGAGAACTTGGTGAAGCATTTAAAGAAAAAGAAAAAGTTAGTTATTCAGTATACAATAGAACTCTTGATAAACTGGAATTTTTAAGATTAATAGATACAAAATATACAGGATCAGGGTCCAGGGGTAATTCACGTGAAATAATCCTTCGTTTCAACCCTGATGATTTTGATATTTAACCTGCATATTTTAAACGGAAGTTAGTTTTGTATTTAAAATTAGATTAATTGCAAGATAACGCCCTTGTACTCATAGCTTTAAGGGTTTGGTATTTTAATCTAATTATACTTTATCCCATTATAAAAGATATGGGTTTTGTGCTGTTACAACAGAAAGCACAGATAAAAGTAACACTACAAATACTGTGAGCGTTACCATGCAAGCATTAATGTCTATATTTGAATAAGCAATCTCATCAATTATTGAAGTTTTTTTCCTCAAATCTGCTCTTTTTTTAGTATCTGTATTTTTGAACATAATAATCACATCACTATATTTAAGTTGTTTGGTATCAATATATAAGCAAAGAGATAGAGTGCATTTGACAACTATTATTTCAAAGGTAAAATCATGAAAAAATTTGAATATTTTGATGTTACAGCAGATATAGGCTTTTATGCATTTGGCAATACTTTAAATGAATCTTTTGAAAATGCTGGGCTTGCTATATTTAACATAATATCCAATACAAACAATATAAGTCCAGAAAAATCAATCGAATTTGAAATAACGTCTGAAGATGATGTATCATTATTATATGACTATCTGGAGGAATTATTGTTTTATCATGAAGTTGAATTCATGTTATTTAGTGAGTTTAATGTCCAAATTGATGAAATTGATGGTACTTATAACCTTAAAGCATGTATAAAAGGTGAAAATATAAATTGGGATAAACATGATAGGAATTGTGAAATAAAAGCAATAACATTCCATCAGATGGAAGTTAATGTATCAGATGCTGTAAGGCTCAAAGCAATTGTTGACTTATAATTTTGAACCATCTCCTCTGGCATAAGCCGAAAAATTTTTTCACAAAAATGTTAAATAAAATAGTAAATAAATATTGTAACATGAAAAGAATTAAAACTATATCCCGATTATTTGAACAGATATGTGGTGTTTTGGGTTCATTTTTATGCATTATTTCTGGATCATTTATATTGCTGATTGAAAGTGGTGGTGCTCAAGGAAATTCATTTTTAGCAATATTGGCGATTGTAGGAGCTTTTATTGGATTCATATCTTCATATTATGTTAATAAAAGTTCGGAAAGTGCTGGTGTAGGGTTTATAGTAGCAGCAATACTTGTATTGATTGGAACACCTCATTTGGCTAAATTATGTTCCATACTACTTTTAATTGCAGGAATATCCGCATTATTCAGAAAATGATTGTCCAAAATCATAAAATAATTTATTTTTAAAATTTAATTTTAAAAAATTTTGTTTAAAAACTTAAATTGCTTTTTTTGATATTTTTCGTGTTTTTATTTTTGAGTCAATTTTTAAAATCAACTTTATTGGCATGCGAAATGTCTTCATATTCAATTATTATTTTCTTTTGTAATATTACTTGTTGATTATAATATTGTCTTTCAATATCTTCTTTATGTGGGGGGGATTTCCAAACTAAAAAATAAAATTCATAGTATTTCACTTTAATCAGATTTTTGAAATAATTGACTCAAATAATGGTTGTAATAGTGCCTATTTTGGCAGGAGGTATCTAGATTACAAATTGTAGTATTCAATTAGACTTCATTAATTTTGCTTGTTTAACATGCCATTATACTTATTTTACTTATTTTGTATATTGCTGATAAAGAAAATCTTAATATTTCTGATATTTAGTAATGTTTATATGTTATAATAAATAGAAATAAATATGACTCATTTAAAGGAGTTTTTAATTTATTAGGTGAAAATTATGAGTATTAGTGAAATGTTTAGTGATGCTTTAGCTTATCCATTTAATAATATTAAAGCATTACTTTTATATGTAGTTTTAGGAATAATAGTTGCCCTTCTTGGAGGTGCAACAATTGTTGATTTTGCAGTTGCTTTCACTACAAAAGGTGTTGGCGGAGCTGCATTAGCAGGATTAGGAATTGTTGGAGTTATTCTTTTTGTTCTTGTAGTGTTCCTGGTTGAAGGATACGCTTTAGACATTATAAAATATGGTATTGAAAGAAGGTCTGACGGTCCTGGAATTGATTTTGGAAGACAAGTTTCAAATGCTATTAAATTAGTTGTTGTCAGCATTGTTTATTATATTGTTCCTGCAATTATCACTTTAATTTTAAGTCTTTTCCTTAGAGACTGGTTAATTGCTGTAATTGGTGTAATTTTATTCATCGTATTTGCTTTAGCTAACTTTATGGCTAAATGTAGATTAGCAAAAACCGATAATTTAGGTGATGCTTTAGCTATTGGAGAAGCAATTGGGGACATATCTAGAGTAGGTATCGGTAATCTTCTCATAACTGTTATTGTCGTTTTTGTCATATTAATGATTATTTCATTTATTGTTGCTATTTTCATGGGCTTAAACCAATATCTTGGCGGTATTATATTAGGTTTTGCTGGAGTTTACTTTGTATTCTTCTACAACAGAGTTATTGGTTTATTATACTCTACTGCATAATCAAACCAATTTTTTCTTTTTTTCTTTTTTTTATTAGGTTTTAATCTTATTATCTAAATCTTTTTTTAATATGCAACACATTACTTTATGGCGAATTAAAATTAGCTTGTAATTCCAATATCTGGTTTTAAAATATTCCTGCTAAAAACTCATCAAAATATTTCAATTCCTAAAGTGTTAATAATGATTAAATATATAAAGATTATTGGTGAACATTTTGGAAATATTGACTAAAACATTACTCCAATTATTTTTTGTAATTGCTATTTTTATAATTTTAACTCTTTTAGGAGAGTTTATTTATAAAAAATTAAAAAAGAACTATCTTAATTCTATAGATATGACTGATTATTTGCCTGAAGATGAAGTTCACACTTTAAAACAGGTTTTTTATTTAATTATGATGGCCTTGTGTGTTGTAGTTATTTTTTATTCACTCGTTGGTTCTTTGATGGATGAATATTATCTGGCGATATTTGATATTTTACTTTCACTATATCTTGCAATCACATTGGACAAGAGTTCTAGAAAAAATAAGATTTTATTACTGTTATTAATTCCATATGGATCTTTATCTTATACATTCTTTGATATTGATTTATTAATGCTTATTATGGATATTATACATGTTTTGGTCTTTATATACTTTGCAAAGGTTTATTTGGATAAATTTATGGAATACACTCATTCAAATGGTTTGGGAATAACAATAATATTATTGTTTGTAATAATTTTCGTAAGTTTTTTTATAACTCAGTATGCCGAAGGAGTTAATGCTTTAGATTCACTTGTGATGATTTCTAATCAATTTACAGGTAATGGATTTGCTGTTTTTGGCAATTCTATTCCGGGTAAACTTAATAGTTTATTGCTGGTTTGGGGAGGATATGTAATTTCTGGAGCAGGTGCTGCAACATTAACTGCAGCAATTTTAACTAAACATTTCAGAAAAAGATTTGAAGAATTAGAAAAATTAATTGAAGGGGATGATGAATAATGGAAGATGTGTCATTATTGGTTTCTATTTTTCGATTATTGGTTGCATTTGGAATTTTTGCTCTTTTAGTTTATGTTAGCAAATTTATTGTTAATAAGGTTAAATCCTCTCGCTTTAAAAATTCAAGGTTTTTAAATCCTATGGAGTATTTCCCTGCTGAGGAAGTATCAACTTTAAGTCAAGTTTATTACTTGATAATGATATTGATTTTTCTCGTGATTATTTTATATATAGTATTTGGTTGGGATGACGGCAAATATTTCATATCTGCTTTAGATATTGTTATTTCTGTATATATTGCCATGAAAATGGGTAAGGATTCTTTTAAAGAAAAATTAATATTATTTTTCTTAATTCCATTTGGTTCTATAAAGATATTATTATATGGAAGTAGCTCTTTGCTTTTTGATTTGTTGCATGTTTTCGGATATTTTTACCTCATTCATGTTTACTACCGTAAGTTTGTGAAATATACTGAAAACAATGGTTTAGGAATAACGATAATCCTATTATTTTCAATAATATCTGTTAGTTTTTTATTTACTATTTTTGCTGAAGATGTTTCTCCTATGGATTCCATAACTATGGTTTCAAATGCATTTACAAGTAATAGTTTTGATCCTGCAGGAAAGTCAATGGTTGGTAAACTTGATTCATTGGTTTTGGCTTGGGGAGGTTTCATCTTATCTGGTGTTGGTACTGCAACTTTGGCTGTTTCGATTATAATGGGATATGTTAATCGTAGATTTGATGATATTGAGGATTTAGTTAAAAAGAAGAAAAAAGAAGATTAATTTCTCTTAATTTGCATATGTGCAAATGAAGTTCTCACCAGATATTATATTTTGAAATAGCTTGATGTTTTGGATATAGTTAATTATAGATTTTATTTATTTTTTAATTTAAGTCTGTCGTATTTCTATTTTTAATCTGTGTTTGTATAGTAAAAATCATTTAAAAAAAGAATAAGGAAGGATTAATTAATTAAATCCTTAATGCTTATTGTGTTTGAAATTTTTAACCCATCGTATTCTGAGGTAATGATGTATTTGCCGGACATTAAATTAATGTTCAGTTTTGCTATTCCTTTAGAATCTGTGTGTTTTGTGTAGAATATTCCGTTGATGTTGAATCTGACTGCAACATTTGCTAGTGGATTGCCCTGACCATCAAGAACAGTTACATTAAATGTTGAACCGTCTTGATAGGTCATTTCCAAATCATCAGCGATTAAAGTAGGCAATACTGTAATGTTATAAGACATCATAAGGCCAGTCAACGGATCAATTGCTGTTAATATATACTCGCCAGGAGGTAAGTTAATGTTTAATCTGGCTGTTCCGTTTTCATTAGTTGTACGATTGTAAAATACTCCATTTATGTTCATGGTAATGTTAACACTGCTTATAGGATTACTTCCACCGTCAATTAATGAAATATAGAACTGAGAAGCATTTTTAAAGTATTTAACTAGGTTGTCAGCTATTAATGTTGGAAGTACTGTAATTGTATTTTCAACTGTTGTTCCGTTGAATGTTGTTTTTATCGTGTAGTTGCCCGGCCCTAAATTAATTGTCATTGAAGCGGTTCCGTTTTCGTCACTGATTCTAGTATAGTTTCTGCCGTTTATTTCAAAGATGACTGTTTCATTTGCAACACCGATATTTGCCTCAAAATTGGAAGTATTTTTATAGATTTTAACTAAATCCTCGGTGTAGATATCCAAGTTAATAGTATAGACTTTAATCATGGCTGTATAATTGTATTCTGCCAAATCTTTCCATTCGACCCCATCATTACTTGCAAATGATACATGTGGTTCTGCATGGGTTCTTATGTTACCTACATTTTGCATTGTGCTTTTGGATATGACTGCAAATTCATCTCCTTTCATGACTGGAATGTATTCATCTAATGGGATGGTTAGATATCCTTCATAATCATATTTTCCGTTTTGTTCATATACTTTTTCGCCATTCACGAGTATTGTATAGTTATAATCACCAATATCCAAAATAAATGATCCGACAGCCGCAATCATGAGATTTTTCTCTGCCACAAATTTGTTCATGGTATATGTATAATTTATAGTATTGTTGTAGCAGATTTCATGCTGGTAAAGTTTGTCATAATCGTTGTTGTTTTGTATGTCGAATGTCATGGAATGGCTGGCCTTAGCTAGTGATACATCATAATATGATATGTAGAAATAGCCTTCATCTCCAAATTTTGTTCCCCAGCTGTTTTTAAGGATAAATGCACCATCACCCGGTGGGGTTTCTACAAAGTTTTCCTTAGGATAAGTGTCATCCCAGCCGACGAGGCATACGATATGGTTCATAGTAGTGTTTGCGTAATTGTAATATCCGTAAGTCGTTTCATTATAGTATGGCATTTTAAAATCATGATAGTAACCAACGGCTACAGCGCCATAGTTGAGCAATGCCCTTTTGAGCGGGTCATTGTCCGTTGAATTTTTTCTTATAGGAATGAATACAATGTCCTTCGTGTGAACATCTTCAGTGGTGGCAATCAACGGAGATATTTTTCCAAGTTCGTCGTAGGTGTCATATTCTGCAGGGGATACGCCAAGCCAGCCTGAATAATATGATTGGCCAAAAATTGTGTTTCCACTTTCCGCCAGCATTTTACTACCATATTTTGAATATTTTATCATGGTATTCTGCAGGTTGTTTTCGGAAAAATTATAGGTGATATTGGCATATCGAATCAATACGGATTCCAATGCTGCTGTAATACCGAATGCCCAGCATGAACCCATCTTTCCTTGATTTTTAACTGATGAAACCCATCCCCAGTCTCTCAAGTCAAATTTTTTCGGAAGGGTCTCGACATTTATTGTGTTGTTTATCAAATCAAAGCGGGTCTGGGATGATTCAACATTCAAATCATAATTCGTATTGTTTAAAGACAATTTGTCATCCGTGAAATTGTTTCCACTTCCATAATATTTGCAATAAACGCCGTAGATGCTTGTGCCGTTTTCTGTAGGGTTGTTGAAGTAATTATCCAATAGGGATAAATCACAGTCATATGTATAGATTGATGATCCGTTGCTTGCATTATTGTCTTCAAAAATACATGAATCTAAGATAACATTACCCATATCGAAGTAAGCAGCTCCACCATTTGAATAGCCTTCATAAAGTCCCATGTTTGAAGTAAATATTGAATTGGAAATGTTCACGTTCTTTACCCAGGAAGTATATATGGCTCCTCCGTCAGAGACCACAATGTTTGATGTGAAGTTTGTGTTGTCAATGGTTAAATGTCCCCCCAGCTGAAGGTAAGCTCCTCCAAATTCGGAGATACAGTCAGTGAAGCGAGAATTGAGGATTGTAATGTTCCCATCAAAGATTCCATCTTCCCCTCCGATATCGGCATAAATCGCTCCACCATTTTTCTCGCAGCGAGTGTTGATAAAGTCACAGTCATCTATTGTAATCTCGCCGGGGTGCTCTCTGATTCCTATTGCGCCTGCAGTCAATGTGGCGTTCAGATTGGCAAAAGTGGATTTTCTGATTTTACCATTGCTTTGGGTGGAATAAATTGCAGGGCAATACTTTGATGAGGTATTTGCAAATGTGGTATTTTCAATATACATTAAAGTGTTCTTCATATAGACTAAACCTCTATTTTGCATGTCCTCGCTTGAAAAGGTTCCATTCAGTATATCCAACGTACCATCTTCAGATTGAATCGCGCCGCCAGTATCCGCATTGTTATTGATAAACGTGTCATTTATACTTGTGTATAATCCTACGGAATTTTTAACTGCACCTCCTGTGGTGATGACAGTATTGTCTTTAAAGACAACATTGTTTGTCGTGACGGTGGAATTGGGTGCAATGTATAAAGCAGCACCAGCGTAGGCGTTTCCATTTATAAGGTTCAGATTGTTTATTGTTATGTTTGTTCCAACAACGGTAAAGATTCTGCTTTGGTTGAATCCATCAATGGTGAATCCGTTACCGTTAATGGTAAAATCACTTTTATTTATTATAATTCCATCAGTAAGTTCATAATCAGTCGAATTGTCATATACATAGTTTTGAGTTATTTCTATGCTGTCCGTGCTTAAATCTATTTCCTCATGCAGTGCCGTGAAGTTTCCTTCGGCCGAAACCGCACCAATCGATATGAATAAAATAGCTATGACAAGCAATAGTTTAAATATCTTCATCATTTTTTCTCCCAATATTCAATATTATATATTATTATTTTTGATTTATAAAAAAGTTTTCATTTAATTGGGGTGATGTTAAAATAATATTCAAAAATAAGCCTGTAAAGTATGCTATTTTCTGTGACAGATTTTGACAGGTTAGTGATTAATGTCGGATAAGTCGGAGTGATTACTCACTCCTCCTCTCCTCAGAACGGCTCGTGTCAGTTTTCCGACAAGCCGCTCAAGCATATTGTTTACCTAAAGCAAATAATACCAAATATTAACCATACAAA
>Ga0256407_10005501_pt1 | contig 20259 bp, 43 predicted proteins | sample RumenRJG_04DNA_FD_193489 | JGI IMG/M metagenome (GOLD analysis project Ga0256407, IMG submission 193489) | Bovine rumen microbial communities from Lethbridge, Alberta, Canada - RJG_04 | ecosystem: Host-associated > Mammals > Digestive system > Stomach > Rumen | place: Canada: Alberta... | reverse complement strand
GAGAAGAAGTTCAAAGGCGCAAAGAGGAGAAGTCGTTTCAAAGCTGGAGACTTTGCATGGATCTTGCGCAAAGACAAAGTTGTTCCGACTTTGATAGAGAAAGAAGCTATGACAAGAGAAGAGTGGAAGAAGAGCATGAAGAGAGGCGTCTATGGAGACTTCACAGACGACTCTGGCATTGACTTCCCATTTGACTGCGAGGGACATGACCACACTTTCTCACCGCTTTTGTTTCCATTGAGCTCTCTTGACTGCAATATCTCAAAAGAAGCTAAAGCTGCTATGCGGAAGTCAAGAGCTGAATGGCTTAAGACGGGGATTTGACATGAGCTTCACAGACAGTCTTCTTCACACATCTAATCTATTTCTATTGTTGATAGAGCTTGAGTCATATAGTGAAGAAGACAGAAAAGTTGAATCAAAATGTGGAGTGTATGTCGCTTACAGCATCTTCAACCTCACTTTAGAAGATGATCAAATTGAAAATATAGTGATTGAACCAGCTTTCATAAAGATTTTCAACTGCCAGCAGTTCAATTCTTGGGAAGAAGGCGCTGTGTATGCAGAGATGAATGGATATGCAGTCAAAGAAGACGTCACAGAAGAGATGAACAAAAAGAACTCATATGGCTTCTCGTTGAGTGAGTACATACGTCCATTGACTGCAAGAAGCACAGTGCTGCGAGCAAACATCATTGAGAAAACGAGAGACTAATATGCGGATGACTGAGAAGAGAGCTAAATGCATATTAGACTTCATTGCGAAGAGAAAAGGCTGGTTGTACATGTCTATACGAGACATGTCAAAAGTAGAAAGAGGCTTCGGAAGAATGCCATTTATTCCATATGTTGAAGACCAGAAGATGGCTTCTCCTATCTGGATAGAGTTCAAAGACAAGAGAAAAGACAAGATGCTCGAGTATGCAAAAGATCCGGGATGGAAAAAGATACTTAGAGACTTGTTGAAGTATGCATGCAATAGCAATGTGCTGAAAATAACTGATGGAGTCCATGGTATTTTTATGAAGCAAGGCGACAGTCTAGAGAAAATACTGGTAGAGATGGACTTAGTAGAAGACAGATGAACCAATGATGAATGCATTTGACATAGACAATGAAGAAGCAAAGCATTTACTTGACTTCTATGTAAAGACGGCTTTTGGAGAAAATGCAAGTTTGTCTTTTTTGCAGTGCAACAAAGTATTGTATTTGACCATCGACGGCTGTCATTATTTTTTGATAGCATATGTGAATGACATTCCAGTCAAGTACTTTACATATGAAAATGCTCCAGATCCAGACTGGAGACGTGTACTTGAAGACATATGTGAATGCTCTACTGGAAATATGCATGAGTCATATCTATGCAATGGAAGGCCATTGATTCCAGTCAATGCAAGTGCTGAAGAGCTCATCATCAACTTTGAACTTCATAGATGTGACAAGGCAGTTTGACTTATGGATGAAGAAAGCTCAAAGTTCACGACGGCGCTTAAGCAGTTGAAATGCAGACTGAAGATAGCAAGACTGCAGACTGACTGCATTGGAAGAGTTGAAGCTATGTACTTGTTAGATACATTTAATCCGTATGCTTTTGCTGGAAAAGACGCACTTGACAGTTGTGGAATCAATGATGTTGGACACAATTTCAAGTACAAGAAAGACTTCATAACTCGTTTGATAGTTGATGAAGATGGTTCTACTATTGACATTATTGACAATAGCGCTGGCTTCGTAAATGAAGAAGACGTATTTAAAGCTGTCTTAAAAAGATGCAATGACTGCAGTGCGTATGTCCTTCATGGGCATAGAAGCACTGGTCAAAGAGAGCTTCTCATGAACAAAGGCACGACTGTCGAGCAGCTTCTTGTAGAGAAAGAGCTTGAAGACAATTGTAACGATACTGATTTGAAAGTAGAAAGGTGGCAAATATGTTCATAGAGTGCGATAGATGCAAGCAAAGTTTCTCAGAAGAAGACTTGGACTTCTGTGGATCGACGACATTGTGCAGATGGTGCAAGATGGAGCTTGACAAGAAGAAGTTTGAAAATGAAGACAAGCTCACATATGAGAACATAGCTAGATACATTGACATAGTGAGAAGTCTTGCAGATGATGAAGATGACATTTAAAGCTGTTTCATTTATGTGTATAATTTAAAATGTAAACTTAAAAATAGAAAGAAAAACTATGACAGGACCTATAGTATCATACAAGGGCGAGATCTTGAATCTTGCTAACGTTATCTACGCCAAGCCAATCTCTGAGTCATGCATCAGACTCGAGCTAGTCGGCTCAGCTGGAGCCGGACGTAAAGACTCATACAGCGTGCAGCATAGGCAGATGAACTTGCCATGGCCACGTGAAGTGTGGGACGAGCTCTGCAAGAAAGCAGGAGTGATTTTCTCAGAATTCTAAATGAAGCAGGACACATGGTTGCCATATTTGTTCTAGCAGTATATTCAATTGCTTGGGCAATTGCCTGGTTTTTTCTTGCGCGATGGCTTCATGCAAATAGACATGAAGAGCTTGGAAAGTCTTTGACAGCTGAATTGATATACAGTTTCATGCTTGCGTTTGTCTGGCCTGCGTCGATTTCTTTGATGCTGATCAATGATACATGCTCTATGCCAGATGAAGACGATGATGACTTTTGACATTGCATTTTCATGTCTTAAATGTAAATAAAATTATCGTACGAAACAAATAAACAAGGAAAACAAACATGTTTGAATTAGTAGATCTATATGAGAATGCTGACACTGAGAAGCAGAATGCCACTGATGAAGCTGAACTTGCTGGCGGACAAGACAAGACTCGCCATCTCAAGTTCAAGCCGTTGATTGAGTGGATGCGTCAAGTGAGAGCAGACCAGAACGCCAAGTATCTTAAGTGCCTCAACTGGACACGTGGAATGTTTGAGATACATAACATCACGACAGTCGCGATGTTTGAGAATGTCTCACATAAGAGCCCTGGCGCCGGCAATGTTGAAGAGACATTTGCGCACGCCGTCAAGATCGCTTTCAAAGAAGATGCTTCAGTGCCCGCTATGAGCGTCGCAGAAGCTGCTGATCTCTGTGAAGCAATCGCGACAAAGTGTGAAGAAGATGGAATTGACCTTGACACAGTTGAAGTGTTCATCGAGAACGAGAAGGGGAAGCTTACATACTTCATGTGGTACTATGATGAGGGCACTGACACCGCAGTCATCATCAAGAACCAGAATCCACGCAATGCGGCCGCTTTCCTGAAGGGTGGAGCAGAGAACGTAGTCATCAAGGCAGCTAAGACTTCACAGACGCCTGAGAGACTGATGGACGAGCTTGCTAAGATACAAGAGCAGATGGCAAAGCTCAAGCAGCGTGAAGATGACGTCTACAACCGCATGGAGCAGATGAACGAGACTGAAGATGAAGACACTGAAGAAGAAGATGTTGATGAGAAGCCAGTCAAGAAAGCTAAAAAGCCTTCTAAGAAGTAATTGAGCATTTAACATTGATTCAATGAAACAAAACGCTTGAGACTGTATTTCTCAAGCGTTTTTGATGTCTTCAATAAATGTGCAGCAGTGGCAGTCACTTCATCTATGAAATCCGCCAAGTTCCGTGGACAGAAGCGATGTCTGACACGATGTCTGAAACACCATACCACCATATGACCCTTGTAGGAGAAACATGTCCATAGTAGTAGCATCCACAGCCAAGCGTCCCAGCCACTGTTCCATTAGCTGACTTGACCGCTCCATTCTTGATCTTGCCGCTTCCAGACAATGTGACAAACAAGCTTGTGTCTTCATCAAACTCTCCAATGTTGTAGTTTGGCTCAGCTTTCAACGAGAAGCAGATGCTCGCGGTGTTGAACTTCTAAGTCTTGTTGTCTCCAATTGCCACTATTGACAAAGTCTTAGAGTCATCTAAGTACCCCTTGTAAGTGACATTCTTGCCAGTTGACAGTCTGTGCGTTCTATTGACTAAGTCTTTAAATGACATGCCTATTAGATAGCCGTCTTTGTCATAGTCAAAAGACAGCTTTCCTCTAACAGTCTAGCGCTCATACTTGCGATATCCAAGTGACTCGTTGTTGTCATATATACGTGGAATCTTCAGAGACATACTGAAGTCATACCATTGCTGATGTACGGTTGTTTCATCTGCATATGCTGTTGTGAACATGCTCATTACAGTTAGAATGCACAATTTAAGCATTGACATTGTATTTTTCATGAAGTCCTCTCTTTCTTTAAGTTAGTTGATAAAAATATTTACTTCAAATGTACATTTTAATTTATGAGAGTTGACAGTAGACAATTCATTCTTCTTTCTGGCTTCAAGAGTCCAGAATGGCCATTGAAAAAAAGTGTGAGAGACATATTGAACAAATTTGCTTGGTCAAATGACATGTTTGTATCTGCTGTAAATGCATCTATCTGGCAAGACAACACATATCGAGATGAGATCCAGTACATTCAGGTCACTTTCTTTGAAGACGAGAATTACATCAATACGCTGTCTACGCATTTCATCTATCCAATGGTTAGGAAGTCTGTAGACAAGTTTGATCCTGTCTAGCTCAACTGCATAGACTCAAACAACTATGCCTGCTCTATTGAAGACTACTTCAAGATGTGCTCTCAGTCTACGAGCTTCTTCACTAAGACATCTCATGACTTGATGTCAGGAAATGTCATGAAGACTATAGACAATGCAGACAACGCATTGGTAGAGCTTGACATGCTCTCAGCTGTCAGCTGAGTCTGAGTCATTGTCATTCAGCATCTTAGTTATGAACTCTTGGTTCCAAGGCCGTGTCTGCACTGAGTCTGGATTTACAGGGTCTGGACCATTTTTCAGCTTCATTCTCTCTATCTCGAGGTTGTGCTTGTAGAGCATGAGGTCTTTCTTCTACTGCTGCTAGAACATCGCGAATTTTATCTTGTCAATGAAGTTCTACTTGTCTTTATAGATTGATATGAACTCGCTTATGTTGATGTGGATGCTCTCAAGCAGCTTGCTGTATGCTTGCACTGTCTCTGAGTCAATGAGAGAAGTAGCGAGTATGCCACTTGCGACATGCCTCACTACGTCTTTTGAGAGCTCGATCAAGTCTTCTACTTCTTTGAGAGACTTGTTCATTGTGTCAATGCCAAGGACTACGTCTGCTTGCTAGCCAGTCTGTATGCTGACTTGGCATTGGTCAAGCTTGTCGACTTGCTCTTTCACTTCAGTCTCAATTGACAGTACAGTGTCTTGTATCTTCTCGGTGTCCAATGAGAGACTGTCAAGGAACTCATCAACGCTCTTGCCGCCTGTTATTCCAAAAATGGCATCAAGCTTCTCTTGCTGCGTTGCTATGTGTGCTGCACTCAATTCACTCATCTTGCTGCATTCCGTCTGCTTCAGTGCTCTCAAGGTACTGCTTTATGTAGTTGCGAAGACTCGAGTGCGGGTCAATGCCATTGTATGACTCAAGCTGTGAAAGAAGCACCAGCATGACGTCGCGTCTCGTGTTCTAATGCTTGTAGTGCTTCATGATAGTAGATATGTAAGCATTCCATGCACATGTCGTGAAGTACGCGAATGGGTTGTTGAACTTGAAGTTGTAGTTGCGTAGACCGCTCTTCATCACTTTGTAGAAGAAATATCCCTTTGCGTCTTCTTTGAGCTCTTTTGAGTAGTTGCGGAACTCGCTTCTGTTCAAGAGCTTGTCTGCGATAGCCATCAACATCTTGCAGAGCTCGTCTGACATCTTGCGCTTTGTGTAGTCAATCTCATCTGGCTTCAGCCCTTTCTCATTTTCAAGGTTGCTGTCTCGCCATTTTATGAGCTCTGCCTGCATCTCAGCTGGCTTGCAGTAGAAACGTTTGTTCTTCTACTCTCTACTCTCATCATTTGCTTTTGCCAACTAGCGTTCATGCTGTATCTTGAGTTTAGCTTCTTGCTTCTCTACTAATGATTTCTTAGACTTTGACTATTTCTTCACAGTCTAAGTTTTCTTTTTGTCAGACATATGTCTCCTCTATAAAGTAATTATTTACCTAAATTATACGCAAAAATGCCTAAAGATGTAGTGAAGTTGTGAAATATTTTTGCATTGACTGTTTCTGTGTAAATAACCATGTCATGATAAACATAGAGCAAGAGATAGAGAAGCAGATGGTGAATGAATCAAGCTCAAAGCAGCGCCATCTGTTCAGAGATGACAAGACTACATTCAGGCAGTTGAAAGAGATATTGAGTGACGCGCTTGGAGACAGAGTCGTGAAGATGTCAAGAAAAGTGCCAATGATTGACTTGTATTTGACATAGAAAGACGGAGACTGGCTCGTGTCATCTTATGTGCGGCCTTCTAAGTGGATCCCCATACGTAGAGCGACTTCTTTGAATGAAGTAGAGTCTAGTTCATAGAATGCAGTCAAGTCAACACTTGCTGACATAGCAGAAGCTTGTGGCAGCATGGATGAGGTGTTCATGAACAAGTGCTTCGCGAATGGCAAGAACAGAGCTCACATCGGCCTAGTGTGTCCTCCTGAAGGGTGCAATGACGCATATGGAGACAAGTGCTTCTTAGTGTTCAAGGGAATTGACTGCTTCAATGACAAGGGAAAGTGCATTGGGTCTGATGAAGACCTCGGAGTCAAGTTCTTGTACAAATTGAATGATGCGCCTGCTCTGGCACAAGAGCTTGCGCAGATTCCAACTGAGAAGCTGTGCTGCATGAAGAAGTGCAGAGACGAGAGAAAAGTGCTTGAAGACGCACTGGCTGCACTCAGCAAGATGATTGATGGCATCGGCTGGGGATGCTCTTTGAAGTACTACATCGAAGACAAGTACTCAAGGTACATCATAAACAAAGCTCTTGAGCATGGTCTTGACTTGTCAAAGAATGGACAGCTCGCGAATGAGCTAGTCTCTCGCTTGAGCGGAACGTCAATGCGCCCGACTAAGTCTGACCTCGTGACGTTTGCCAAGAGAGAGGGAATTGACTGCAAGTCAGACGCTTACAAGTAGTTCTTAGATGACATCGAGAACACTGCGTCATAGATGAGCACTGAGATAATCTCTCCTATCGAGAAAGTCATATGCTATGCTGTGTCTTGCGCGGCCAACAATGTCGTGGCAATGATGTCAGTTGACCCCAATCCCAAAGCTCAGAAGCTATTGAAATCAATTGCGACAGACTTGTTTGATGTGAAGCAGTCAATAGACGAGTGCAGCTTTGACATAGAGAACTTGCAAGACTTGAAGAAGGCACTTTCAAGACTGTGCGCGTACCAAGAGATTGCGCCAGCTGAAGTGAGGATAATGCACAACAGAATGCCATACTCATTCACTTGTGACTGCAAGAAGTTATAGAAGCTGTGTGACATAATTTAACATGAAAAAAGAATTTAACATGAAAGCAATAGACAGACAGATCTATTATTGGGCTCACATGCTTGATGAGTGCTTTTATAAAGAGCGTTTTTTGACAGAAGGCAAGCATTGGCCTGAAGACTATGTCAAGACTGCATACAATTCAATAAAAAATTCGCCACTTGGCTAGTAGTCTTGGTATGCTGACAACTATATCAAGCAAGACATTCAGACTTTCATTGACGAGTTTGCTCCTCTTAGCCACAAAAATTCAAATTTAGGATTCTTTGCATCTATAATTAGATGGTTTGTCGAGTATGCCGGCTCTTCAAAAGAGAGATATCAAGAGTTCATTGAGAGAAAGCTTGACTCTATAATAAGTGGACTTTTGAAAATCAGAGCTGACAAAGAGTATGACGCGAGATCTGAAGAGATAAAGAAGATGTCTTTTGACCAGTTCATGGAACTAGTCAATGAAGTGAAAGCAAAGACAAGCAGCGCTGACCTTGGCATCAATCCGTCTGGAGCAGAGTATGAAGTGGTGCCTATCTATTCGTATGAAGAGCTTCATGAGAAGTATGGTGGAGACAAGACTGGCTGGCATGGCCAGTCAGAGTGGTGCCACACAAATGGAAAGTCAACATATGAGTCATGGACAGACAATTGGAAGCATATGTTCTTTGTCATACAAAGAAAAGACTGGAAGAGCGTAATAGCTCCAGAGCAGAAGCCAGACGACTGCTATGACGAGTATGGCATGTCTTTGATAGCAATATTAGCTGATGTAGAGACTGGAAATCTATTGAACTCTACGTCTAGATGGAACCATGTCGTACTGCCAAGCACCGGCGCGGCAGACACGATGTTCGAGAGCTGGCAGCAGTTGAACAAAGCTGTTGGGATTGATGTCGAAAGCATTTGCAAGAAAGAAGCTGTATTCAATAAGATGCAAGATGAAGTTGCTGATGCTGACTAGAAAGTAGCAAACATTCTATTGACAACAAGCAATATATACAACAACACTATTCCAGCAATGCTTAAGCCACATGTCAGTGAAGTGAATATTCCAGACAATGTAGTAGAAATCAAGTCTAGGGCTTTTTGTGGATGCAGCAGTCTCAAGAGCATTACAATAGGCAACAGTGTAGTTTCTATTGGAAATGCGGCATTTGACAGTTGCACCAATCTTGAGAGTGTCATTGTTCCAGACAGTGTTAAAACAATAGCAGCTGGAGCGTTTTTTAACTGCTGTAGCTTGGCAAGCATTGTTATTCCGGCAGTAACAAAACTTGGATCAAGCATGTTTTTCAATTGTAAAGGTCTTAAAAGCGTGAAGATTGGTCTGGGATTGAAGTCTTTGATGAATTCTATGTTTGAAAAATGCATCAGGCTTGAGAGTGTTGAACTTCCAGAAACTGTGAATATGATAGAAAACCGTGTTTTTGCTGGATGTACAAGCTTGACAAGTATAGTGATTCCAGAGAATGTCGCTATAATTGGAGAGTCTGCGTTTTCTGACTGTAGAAGTCTTAAGAGCATTGAACTTCCAGACAGCATTGACCGTATTTGCAGTTTTGCATTTCGTAATTGTGATCATCTCGAGAGCGTTGTAGTTGGAAGTTATGCTGCATACATTGGACTTAATGTTTTTGCTGGATGCAGTAGACTTAATAGCATCATATTCAAGAACAAGACTTTCTCACAGCTTAAGAGCATGAATTTATTTCCATGGGGAATAGAAGACACAAGCATTATAAAGTGCGAGCCTTGACACTTGAGTTTTACTAGTTTGATGGTTTAGATGTAAATATAATAAATGACAAGTGAATCATCAAACATTTTAGAGTGCATAAGCATTGACATAGTCGACGAGATGCTGGAAGACGCCAAGATCGCAGCATACATGTCAAACCAAGTCATAGAGAATCCGTATGGCAAGATGAAGCCATACAATCCAAAGTCATTTCCGGACAAAGCTGTCGTCATCTAGTTCTAGAACAATGGCACAGACTTCTAGATATATCTGGACTCTAAAGACAAGAAGTGGAACTCTTTCTTCATTCAAGACGGACATGTAGCTAAGTTGACGCCTGAGCAGCTTGATGCTTTCTTCTCGACTAAGTTCTATGCTAGACTTGTTAACGCGCTCTCTAAGAAGTGGCCGACCAAAGACCCGACTTACGCAGAGCTATGGCGAGCGGTGATGGACTGTGACTGCTCGACTGAGATAAAAGATGAAGAGCTCGAAGGATTCTAGCCACTAGAAGAAGTCGACCAGCCAGGCAAGCGCAAAGACCTCGCGAACCAAGACGTAGACCATGACAACAAGAGAGACTATGCTGGCTCTGGCCGTAAGATCGTGCACTTCTCAGACTTAGGCGTAAGCAGCAAGTCTGGAGAGTACTTCTGCTGGCCGCGCAAGGGGAAAGAGTTCAAGTGGAACTCTTGGAAAGACTGGAAGAAGCTCAAGCCATTCGCTAAGATGTACTTCAAGCACAATGGCCGCAAGTACATGATATCACTCTCGCTGTTTGACGAGAACTTTGACCACAGGGGATTCCGCGGAGCAGACGTCGACTGGACTCCGCCTTTCGCTTGGGTGACTCCAGCTGAATGCGACGAGATCATGCAGTTGACAATAGTGCGGAAGTTCTTGAAGCAGTGCTTGAAGAAAGTGAAGCCTTACATGCAGATGACGCCAGAAGAAGTGCTCGCGAAGATAGACAAGCCAGAGCGCGTCACAGTGAAAGAGATCGAGAAGACAATGAGAGTCATACGCCACGTGATGCGGACTGTGTTCAAAGAGCAGCAAGCAGATGACTACAAGTATGACTGAGAGACTTAATGGAGAATGAAGAGATGAATGAAAGACACACAGCGTAGAGAATATGCCAGATGATTGACAGCGTGGCAAGAGACATGCCAGACAATAGACGTTACAGCATACCATTTGGTTTAGACATATGGTTAGATGGAATCACATATGAAGCAGAAGTCACGATCAAAAGTGACAAAGCATACAGCATCGACTCAAAAGATGGAGACTATGAAGAAGACATACCGCAGACGGCAGAAGTCGGCTTAGAGAGTCTAGTGTTTCCATGCACGAAGTTCTCAGTCAACAATGGAATCGCGACATTTGAGTGCGTTGATCCAGTTGAGCTGCCGACACAGCCAATGAGCATTGGGCAGGTTGAAGACATTCTACTAGAAGCTGGCATTAAGACTATATCCAGAGCAGTGTTGAAGATCACTGTTGGAAGCAGAACGGCAATTGTCAGAGCAGTTGGATGTGAAGACCATGTAATCCACTGGAGCTAGTTTGGAAATGTTGAAAAGCCAATGCTTGCTGCGGGATACATCGAGCTTGACAAGATACTTGACTTGAACTACTCTCCTGCGATACAGAAGATCGCACAAGATGACTTGAACACTGAAATGCAGTTCTCTGAGAGCATGAAGAAGCTAGGCAAGCGGTTCTTCAATGAAGATGAGAGTGAGTTCCATGAATATCGGGTGAGTTTCGTCGTCAAGGGGAAGAATGTGGCACAGCACTTAGACGTGACAGCTTCTACAATAGAAGACGCGATGAAGTCTTTCAACGAGAAAGTCGCAGACGAGTTTCCAAGAGACAAAGTCACTAAAGTCACAAACATAACACGTGATGGAAAGATGGTATCTAAAGCCATTCTTGACAAGGCAAATGGTTCACTTTTAGATGAATGTGATGGCGGCGCCGCAGGCGGAGACGCTGGTGGAGCTGCTCCAGCTGGAGACGTTGGAGGAGCAGATGCTGGAGACGTAGCTGCAGAGATGTCAGGGACTTCTACAGCTGACGTTCTCGGCAAGTGCGAGCCTGGCAAGGGATACATGGGCAAAGACAACTTCTACATTCCAGCTAGAGCTAAAGTCCCGCTCCACAGATGGGAAGCTGCTAATGGTGGCTCTAAGCGCAAGAAGAAAGGAAAGTATCCATATGAGAAAGGCGCTAAAGTCGTTGTCAGCATGTTTGAAGATGACGAGATGCTCAATGAGTTCGAGGACAGATACAGCTCATATGAGTACTTGAGCGGCAAAGACTGGGATGAAGTTGTAGACGCTGCGAACGAGAGAGCTCGTAGAAGCGGCAAGCCACCAAGGCTCCCTGAGTATGAGCGCTGGGAAGCTGCGCAGCTTCCTCCGCCAGACGAGCAGACTCACGGCGCTCTAAGCGGCTGCACAATAGACGAAGACAGCTTCGCGAAGAAGCAGTACTTGAAAGAGTTCTTCATCCACGGCATCTACAAAGACGGCGAGATGTTCGAACTTGGGCCAATGAAGCGCAAAGTCGCAGCAGAATACCTCAACTTGCATTCTTTGACAGTCAACAAGAGAGCTTTCCAGCAGATGGCTGATGACAATTTCAGTGGCATCAGGACAATCGGCGACTACAATGAAAACAGGCCCCTTCACGTCGCTAAGCTCAAGGACGGCTTCTGGCTCATTGATGCGTAGAGCATCTTCAAAGCGGGACCATTCTCGAACAAGCAGCTTGCAAGAATGTACGCATTGAAGAATGGCCTGGAGATGGAGAAGGGAGCAGTTAAAGACAAAGCTGAAGAAGGATACCGGCTAGAGTACCCGACGTTCGCTTTCAGCTACAAGATGGCTGGAGTCCCATGCATGGACATCGTAGTCGCAGAAGACATCAACCGCGCTATGAAGCGCTTTGACACACAGTGGCGGTCATTTGACAACAGCCGTCCGACGAGAGACAACTTCAGGACGCTCCAAGACTTGCAGCGCGACCTCTCGCTCTTGTTCATCAAGGACATTGAGATTGAAGAGCTGACTCCTGAGAACGTCGACGAGTACATCGAGCTGGCAGAGATGACAGGCAACCCGTCTACGATACCTGAGCTGCAGAGCAGATGCAAGAACCCAAGGTTCAAGTACATACTCGGCACTGAAGGCAAGACTGGACGTCTCATCATTGAGCCATTCACAGAGGCAGACGAGTACTACATATAAAAGATTCTGCTGAGAGCAAACGATGTACCTTGGAAGACCATGCTAGACCGCGTAGCGGTTCATAAAGAGAACTCTGCCTTTTGATGAGCAAGTGCAGTACATCGAGTCTACAGGCACGCAGTGGATTGACACTGGAATCCAGTTAGCAAATGATGTCGGATTCATGATAGACTTCATTTCACTTGATGTTTCAAATAATGTGATTGAATCATATCCAGTGATAACTGGAGCGCAAATGTCAGACTGGAGCGCATGGTTGACTGTATATGCAGATGGATAGACTGTAGAATATAGAAATGTGACTGTAGGAAATCCAAACCGCTTTGTATCAGGACATGCAAATGTAAGATCTATTGCTAGATGCAACTATCTAAATGACAACAAAGCGTTTTTTCAAAGAACTGGAGACACTGCATCTGAAGAGACATTAGGGCCAATGTCAAGTATTCCAGTTAATGTGATGCTTTTTGCTTCAGGAATTGAAGTCAGTCCTGGACACAGCGACATGTCAAAAGCAAGAGTATTCTCGTTTAAGCTGTCAATTGGCTAGACTGTCATAATGGATCTCATCCCCGTCCGCTTCACGAATGAGCTCGGCTAGACAGAAGGCGCGATGTATGACAAAGTTAGCAAGCAGTTGTTCAAGAACCAAGGTGAAGGGTCTTTTGTCATCGGGCCAGACAAGGGAAATCCATATGTAAAAGATGGACTTGTCGCGATGTGGGATGGTGAGTGGAATATTGGATTGGGGATGCATGACACAAATGCAAGTGTATGGAAAGATTTAGTTGGCAATATGGATTTATCATTTACTTCTGCTGCTACAATCTGTGATACTTATGTTTATGGAGATGGAACATCATGGATTGCAAATAGCAGTGATTCAATTTCATTTGAAAAATGCAGGACAATAGAAATTGTATTTTCATTTATTTCACGCAGCGGTGGTCCATATTATAATGCCGAATGCATTTTTTCTACACATAACACGGCATCATAGGCAATACGTGCAATAGTGAATAATACAGTAGATTCACAAGGCTATGCAAATCTTATGTCATCTGCTTATAATAATTTTGGACATCAACTTTATATAAATGATTATTTTCCAGCAATTGACAACAAAATTGCAGTAACAATTCTTTATCCAAATGACTTATCAAAAGCTACAAAAATGTATCGTGATGGAATAGAAATTCTGACTACTAGTACTGGAAACAGATATGTTAATGCTGGAACATATGTTTTAGGGGCTGGAAATACTAGTGCTCCAGCACTGAATACTAATGGACGAATATACACCATTAGAATTTACTCTCGTAATTTAACTGATGCTGAAATAGAAAAAAACTATGCTGTTGACAAAGAAAGATTCAACTTGTCTTAAAACACAGGTTGTCTATGCACAGTAAATAAAATTAAGCGCAACAAGTGAAAAGAGAATAACATGGCAGATGGAATGTCAATAACAACGCCTCTTGAAGATTCAGAGCTATTAGACAGAAGCTCTTCGCCTAATAAGCCATAGATCTTCAACATGGACGTCAACTATGCGAACTAGAATAAGTGGTATGGTTACCTTCCTTTGGAGGACGTTTTAGGAAAGAAGTACAAGAACTTAAACTTGCACTTGACTGCTTTCAGCATACCTCAATTGATGCAAAGTTCAATTACAGCTTCTTTTAAAGGATATGAGAAAGAAATGCCTGGAAAAGTGCTCATTCCATCTACAAAAGAAGTCAGACTTGAATACATAGTTGACGCTGACTGGTCAAACTACAGAGCGCTCTACGCGTTCTTATCAAACATAAATGGCACAATAAATCCGGTATCTAAAGACGAGAAGACTGGAATCGTGCCGACTGAGTATGTGCAGTTGAGAATCTATCTTTTGAGTCCATACAAGAAGAAACTCATATAGTTCGTGTTCTAGGACTGCTGGATAAAGATATTTGACGAGATATCACTAGACGTGAACGTGCCAGATGAAGTGAAGCACTCTTTCACGATGGTATTCGACAAATATTACATTGAAGATGTCTAATAAGACATGTACAATGTAATATATGTCGAATATATATCAACTATAGAACCAAAGCAACTTTAAAGCATTGAAAAAGCTTGTGCAAAGCAAGCCAAGAGGGTTCACATAGATGCTTGAAGCTAAAGGTAGAAAGCGTGAGCCTAGTGTCAAGCCACAGCACGCATATCTACTTGAGTGGATGAATAACGTACTGCCAGCAGAAGCTGAAGGCATTTCGACAAAGGAGAAATGCTGGTGGATCTTGAATGGCTTGACTGGATTTCCAGAATGCCATAAATGCGGAAATGCAATAAGAAGCGATTAGTTCATCAATGTCATGTATGGCTACAGGACATACTGCTGTACATCATGCGCATTCAAGTCAGATGACTTCAGCAAGCACATAAGTGAAAGCCAAGCTGCTGCGCTTGAAGATGATCCAGACTTCTACAAGAAGAAAGGCATGAAGAGCAAGCAGACTAGAATAAAGAGAAATGGTGGAGTATACTTTTCACAGAAAGCTCTAGAGAAGCGCAAAGAGACTATCAATGAAGATCCAGACTTCTGGAAAAAGCGTGATAGTAAGATAAAACAAGCAAAAGTCAAAAATGGCCATTCATCAACTTGGTGTAATTCTGAAAAAGCTATTTAGACTCGACTAGCAAATCACAATGGCAGTTGGGAAGATGTTCATACATTAGCTAGACGAAAATAGACGTCTTAGCAGAAATATAGAACTGATGATCCAAGCTAGTCAGACATCGTGAAGCTGCATAAAGCTCAAGCATTTGAGAGAAAATATGGCAAAGGAGTCAAATGCTGGTTTTAGACGCCAGAGTCTAGAGAATATATGAAAGCAGTTGATGAGCAAAGAAAAGCCAAAGAACTCGCAACAAAACGCAAGAATGGCACATTCAACACTTCAAAGCAAGAAGACACTGCATACCATCTACTGCATTTCATGTACCCGCATCTCATGAGGCAGTACAAGTCAGAAGAGTACCCTTTTGCGTGCGACTTCTATGATCCAGTCTCTAAGACATACATAGAGTGCAACTTCTCTTGGACGCATGGAGGCCATTGGTTTGACCCAACTAATGAAGATGACATCAAGAGAGTAGAATGCATGAGAGCGAAGAAGTCAAAGTACTATGACAACACGATTGAGACTTGGACAGTAAGAGACTTGAAGAAGAGAAAATGCGCAGAAGAGAACAACTTGAAGTATGTTGTCTTCTGGACAGAGGAAGAAGTCAGGAAATATGTCTTAGAAGAGCTGCAGAAACGCGCGTGAAGTGTAAATAAAATTGTTCGAACAAACAAGGAATTACCAGATGGAAATACTTACAGAATTTGACGAGCTCTAGGCTGCACTTGCTAAAGTGAACATGAATGAATCAGTTTTGCCTTATGTGAAAGGAAGACTGGTCAATGAGAGCGCGTATAACAAGACGTAGAAGATCTTGAACTGCCCTGAGATGATATCAGCCCACAAGTACCTTTATGAGCTTGACATGGACCAGCTTTCAGAGGAAGACACTGAGAAGATTGACAAGCTGTATGATCTCGGTGTAAAGCGTGGCTTCATAGTAGATGACCTCACTGACTGGGATGCAGAAGATGGTGACGAAGAAGTTGAAGATGACATTGCGGTTGATGTAGAGCAGCCAGTTGTCCAGAAGCAGCCATAGAACACTCTATTCAAAGCAAAGATTCCATGCTGGACTGTAATATATTCTGCTACAAAAGACGGCGACATCAAGACAGGTGAAGCTTACTCGAATGCTGTGTCAATCACTGCTGCAAAGGCAGACGTGAACGCAAAGCTCTCTCAATGCGGATATGACAACATCACGATTCTTGCTATTGAGAACTGCATGAACGCGCCAGCAGCTCAAGCTCCAGCAGATAAGACTCTGGACGCTGAAGAAGAAGAAGAAGTCGTAGATGTCCAGACAGCTGAAGTGAGTGAAGCTGATGATGAAGAGAAAGACAGCTCTGGAGATGACTCTAGTGAAGATGCATCTGATGACACTTCTGATGGTGCTGGAGATGATGACTCTTCGGATGATAGCTCTGCTGATGAAGATACAAATGATGACTCTGGAAGTGAAGATGATGCATCAGATGAAGAAGATTCTGGAGATGAAGATGCTGGTGATGCAGATGAAGAGTCTTCTAATGATGATTCTTCAGATGAAGACACATCCAGTGAAGACTCTGGCGATGAAGACACTTCTGATGAAGAAGACACTGAAAAACAAAGTGATGAAGAAGACTCCGAAGGCGATGAAGAGTCCGATGAAGAGAATGACGATGAAGAGTCTGGTAAAGAGACAGACGAGTTAGATGCTAATGAAAAAGCAGAGCTTCGCGACTTGTACCGTAAGACTTTCCGCAACACTCTCATCAAGTGCAAGTTTGACACTTCATTCAATGACTTGACGCTTGAGCAGAAAGTGAAGTTCTTCACAGAGCTGGCTAAAGCTTGGAAGAAAGACAATGAGCCACAAGAGTTCATGACAGACAAAGAGCTAGAGCAGCTTGACAATGTAGTCGCTTACAAAGACGCTGATGACTCAGATGATGGATCTGAAGAAGATGAAGATAGTTCATCTGATGATGAAGAGAACTAAGAAACTTCTGTTTACATTAGAGATCTGGCATTACTGAGATGAAAGACGAATATCTCCAAGAAGACTGCAGTGTAGAGCGAGACAAGTGCTGCGCGAAGTGTCGGTACTTTGAAGAGCGTACTTGCTTCTGCAGATACAACCCTCCTACTCCTATTGTGACTACTACAAAGTCAGGGCAGTCTTTTGTCACTTCAGTCTACTCTAAGATAAGCATGCCGGCTCTTGACTGGTGCTAGAAGTTTGATGCTCAAGTTTAAACAGTTTCAATCCATGCTTGAAATAAAGAATGCAGTCTCAAAAGACTGCATTTTCTTTTTCTAGTCCAAATGCTTGAGAGATTGTCTTAAATCCCTGATATATCTTTCGAGGCTTCTTCTACTTCTTGCTCAAGAAGCATGCTTGAGGGCAACCACATTTCTAGAAGAACTTCTATGGAATGATTTTGCTTACGTAAATTCCAGTCTTCTAGAACACCCACTTCTAATTCAAAGTGAAGCTTCGATCTCCACCATTGCGCTAGAATGTCCCTTTTACGTCTAGATATATGCTAGATGCACTCTAAGACATCTGGTCATAAGGTACTTTGAACTATTCAGCTAACAGCTAAAAAGCTCCTGGGTTAAAGACTATGCAGAAGTCTGGACTGTATATGTGGTCTCTGAAAAGTGACTTCTTCTTGCCCTAGAAATCTAGATAACTTACAGCATCAAAAAGCTTTATAGGATTTGGCTAATATATGAAGTCTTTTACTACTCCAAGACTTGCAGCTTCTGAACACCAGTAGATAAAGTCACATTCTTCTAGACTGTCACACTGCAGCTTCTTGCCATGGAAGCTGTCATCACATTCAAATTGTCTTCTCTTGTTCTTGCCCATATTTCAGTCAAAATGTGCAAAAAATCCATAACCAGTTTTCTTATTATGAATGAAAAGATCGTGTTTAGACTATAAAATCTCAACATTAGGATTTTCAGCTTCTCCAATTACTTTTTCTAATGTATATAATGCTTGTTCGTTGTCAACTTTATGTGATTTGTCTGATGACAATTCTGGAACAACATTTATTCCATTTTCATTAGCTTCTTTCATTTTACTCCTAAATATTGTTGTAGTATGAAAATTTGGACGTATATTAGTATAATTTTTCTCCCAGTTTAATTCCATATCATGTATTTCGCTTGATACTTGTTGATCATATGCATGAATCATTTCATGACAAATAATTGCTATAGAAAAAATGAAAACCATATCTTTCATTTCTGACTGGTTAATGATAAGATATTCATCACGAATTCTAATATCAATTAATTCTTTATTTTCTCCAAACACGTCTGTGCATATTGACGTATGCACACCAAAGCATTTAGTATAATGAATTTCTTTGTTCTCATCACCACTCATCTTCGCGTGGTAGTTCAATTTGTCAACGAGCTTCTCCATAGGCCAAAGAACTACCGGAAGAAACCTGATCTTGTTGTCAAACAAATGAAAGTTCAAGATCTTGAATATCTTCTTGAGGTCTTGTTGAGTCAAAGTGTAGTTGAACTTTGTCGACAGCACGACGTCCTTTCCAAACTCGGCAACCAAAGCGTCTATGACATTGTTGTAGACGCTCTCATTCATGCTTTTCAAGACATTCTGCCAGTGCTTGATTGACTCGATGATCTACTTCTTTGAATATTGTTTTTTCATTCAATTCTACTTACTTTTAATGACTTCAATCGACTGGCTCTCAAGAATCTCTCTTGCCTTATGGGCATTCTTTAATATCTGCTTTTTGTCATATTCCCAACCTCCATCCCACATGACAAGATACTGTCTAGCTTCTGCAATTGCGCCTTCTACACGAGCAAGCTTCTCGCGCAATACATCATTCTCAGACTTAAGAGCTAAGTTCTCTTTCTCTATTGCAGGAAGCTCTGGCAAGATGACGTCTTGCTCGACGTCTACTTCTTCTATTTTAAATATGTAATCTTTGTCTGAAGAGTCACTGCTGTAGACGTAAGTCCATGGATCTTGCCACTTGCCATTGTCCGACTTGAAGTTGTCTTTCAAGATCTTCTTAATCTAGCTTTCGACGTACTGACTTGCAGACAGATGCCCAGCAAAAGCTTTGCACAACGTGAAGTCATCATCATATCCGATGTTGAACTTCACGACAAACAACTTTTTATTAGCAATGCTCATGCTCCTATCTTCTCTTTCAAGTAGTCTTTCACTTCTTTTGCACATGCTTTAAGCTCTTTGCTCTTGTTCATACACGTCTTCTTAGGCACATACTTTGATATGAGCTCATTGACTGCTACTAGATGCTGTGTCTGCTCTTGCATGTGCTCTTTCCAGACATTGATGCAGTTTGAATGTCCATATGCCCACTTTATGACTTTGAACAATGCATAGCAATCAAGCATTGAATGTGAAACTGCAATTACGTTTGAGAAGTCTTCACCTAGAAGCTTAAGCGCATAATTGTCATTGAACAGTTTGTTGAATGTCTCAATGAACACACAATTGAGCATTCCAATGTCAATGCATATGTCTTTCTCTTTCAACAAGTACTTGATGCCAGGATTGTCTTTGATCATCTTCTCTAGCTTAACTGGAAAGTAAGAGCTGTCTCTCAACTTCAACAACAAGTTGTCTTTTGGCCAGCATGACCCAATCACTATGAACTTGTCATATGAGACTGTGCTTGGCTTGATGAACTCGAGCATAGTGTCTCTCAAGCATTGCTCAAATGCTTTAGCCAGCTTCAATGCACTCCATCCAGCGCTGAACACATATTTACCATCGCTTGACTTTGAGAACATGCTGCCAATGCTGTCAAACATCTTCTCAACTGCAAAGTCAAGAAGGCTCTTATAGTATATGAGCTGGAGCTTCACTTGCGCGGTACTCTAGCATTCGACATCTTGCTCTGTGCATCATTCATCTTCTTGATGAGATCACTATGCCAGACTTTGTACTCTATGCTCTCCGTCTTGAGCTCGCCATATTCTGCTGCCGCGTTCTTGTCATTAGCATACTTCACGAGCAAGTCTTGTGCTTCAATGTACTTGTCTACTGCGTCAATACAATTGTTGAACGTAGGCTTGTCCATAAGCTTGTCGCCGCACTCTTCTAGAGCTTTCACCTCATTCAACTGCTTCTAAGTCAACTTCTTCATCTTAGCCCTCCAGCTTGAAATCTGATATGGTCGCAGCCAGCTTCTTGACGGCGCTAGATATCAATGTCT
>Ga0256407_10005499_pt1 | contig 20262 bp, 17 predicted proteins | sample RumenRJG_04DNA_FD_193489 | JGI IMG/M metagenome (GOLD analysis project Ga0256407, IMG submission 193489) | Bovine rumen microbial communities from Lethbridge, Alberta, Canada - RJG_04 | ecosystem: Host-associated > Mammals > Digestive system > Stomach > Rumen | place: Canada: Alberta... | reverse complement strand
TTCTTGTTCCATGACCGCAAAGGTAAGCAAAAAAAATAGTTTTAGCACGCTATCATATCAAGTTCTTTGGTTAGGCAGCGGCATCCGTCCGCCACGGACAATCCCCCTTGGGCCTGAATTTGATGAGTTCTACAAGAATATTTCGGTGATATCTTCAGACGAAGGGTGCTATTTTGCCCTTCTGAAGGAAGTCTTTGAAACAAAAGAGTTAAATAAAGAGCTCGCGACAAGAATTAAAGATTTTAGTAGGGATGAAACTGTTAATAACTCCATAAGAATGAGAAGCCATATTCTCTTACAAAATTATCTTTCCCGCAAGAATAATTCAAAAATATTGGTGGCAGATGCCAGAATATCAAATGTTTTACTCCTGAAAATACTATTTACCAATGAAGGATTTGAAGTGTGTACCGCCAATACTGGTACAGCTTGCATTGAATTGGCACAAAGGGAGTCACCAGATATAATACTCATGGAGGTTATTCTTCCCGAAATGAATGGTTTTGATGTTGCAATAAAACTAAAAAACAATCCTGTTACAAAAAATATTCCCATATTATTTCTAACAGGTCTTAATACACCTGACGATTTGGTACGTGGTTATCAAGTAGGTGCAGCAGATTTTTTATCCAAACCTTTCAATAAAGAAGAACTCCTGTGTAGAACAACTCATCAGCTTATATTGAGTAGACTTGCAAAACTGGTGTCAGGCCCATATGATGATGTTAAGAAGAAAAATAAGATTTTGATTATTGATGATGTTTTTAGTAATGTCAAACTTGCTAAAATACTATTTACAAACGAAGGGTATGATGTGTGTACTGCCGATTCTGGTCAAACAGGTATTGAAGTAGCTCAAGAAGCCTCCCCAGACATTATTCTTCTTGATGTAATGATGCCAGACCTTAATGGATTTGATGTGGCAAAAATATTGAAAATGAATCCTAAAACGTGGAATATACCTATTTTGATTTTGACAGCATTAAATACTCCTATGGATTTATTACATGGTTTTCAAGTTGGAGCATCTGACTTTCTTACCAAACCATTTAACAAGGAAGAAGTTGTTTGGCGAGTGAAAACTCTTTTGAAGGTGAGCCAAAGTATCTCAAAATTCTTAGATTCATAATTATTTCACCCATGTATAGGATTATTTAATGGAACTCAACATAAATTGGTGCATTATCGTTTTCCTGCATCGTTTAATGGACGTACAGATATAAAAGATTCACTGGAGAGAAAAGGATATGGCTTTCACCATACTCCTTGTCTCCTATCATTATATTTTGTGCAAAGGTAAGGAATCTTTCTGAGAAATGCAAGTATTTTAACAAAAAGGTGAGTTATATGTTTCCTCGATATTGTAAGCCCATATAATACTTTTTACATAGAAAAACGTAATATAATTTGTGAATTTCAAGACTTTTTGTTATATTTGCCACCGATATTACTACAAAAAAGTGAATGATGATAAAAGATAGGTTTGACTATGCAAGAGCAAAAAGAATATTATGCATTCATCAGCTACAAGCGTGAGGATGAGAAGTGGGCTAAGTGGCTACAGGATAAGTTGGAACACTATCGGTTCCCGACGAATCTCAGTGGTCAGCCCAACCTACCGAATCATATTCGGCCCACTTTCCGTGATGTGACAGACCTTAATCCTGGTCTGTTGGCTGAAGAGATAAACAATGCTCTAAGTAATTCTGAATGGCTGATTGTTGTGTGCTCTCCGCGTAGCGCTAAAAGTCCGTGGGTATGTAAGGAGGCTCAGACCTTTATTGACCTTGGACGTGCCGACCATATCATTCCTTTTGTTATTGAGGGAATTCCGTTTTCTGATACTACTGCTACAGAGTGCTACCCGGAGGCTTTGCTCAATCTGACAGGTAGCAAAGAACTTCTTGCTGCAAATATTAATGAAATGGGACGTGATGCAGCCGCTATCAAGGTTGTTGCCCGTATGTTTAATCTTCGATTTGATGCTCTATGGCAGAGGCATGAAAGAGAACAACAAAAGCGAAGAAACATTAGGAGAGGCATCCTAGCTTCTATCGTTTTGGTTGTTTTATTGGTAACAGCTTGGATGATAAGATCAGACTGGAACATGATGAAAATCCAAGCAAGAGCGGTGGCTGAGAAAGCTGCAATTATTGAGAAGTATGAATCGTTAAAAGGGAATAATCATGAGATATATTAGATTCGTTTTAACCATATTGGTTACAGTATTCTGTCTGTCCGTTTATGGACAAACTCAACAAGGTTTTGTGAAAACTAAGGGACGTATGGTCAATGGCAAACACGTTCATGGAAAGGGACTGCCTGGATCTACCGTAAAAATACAAGGTGGCAATAGTATAGGGGTGAGGAAAACGAATGGATCATTCTCGTTCGTAGTGTCTGCAAAAAACTTTATGGTAGAGTCTGTCCAGAAAAAAGGTTATGAGTTAGTAGATGCAGATGCCACGACAAAGTCATATCAGCAGTCCCCCAATCCGCTTTATCTGGTTATGGAAACGCCAGAGCAGCAATTGGAAGACCTATTAGAGGCAGAAGAGAAAATCAGTAAAACTTTGCGAGAGCAACTGAAATTGTCTCGTCAGGAAATCCAACGTCTGAAGGATAAGAATATAATTACTGAGGAAGAATATCGTCAGAGAATAGCGAAATTGATGGAGGAACAGAAGAACAACAAAGATCTGATTGCAGATATGGCGAAGGAGTATGCTCAGATCGATTATGATCAGATGAATGATATTAACCGTCGTATCAGTGCTGCAATACTAAATGGTCACTTATTGGAAGCTGATTCACTTCTACGTTCAAAAGGTGATATTAATTCTCGAATAGCACAGAATAGGAAAAAGCAACAAGCAGAAATTCAAGAAGAAGAGGAATTGGAGCTAAGACATAATAAACTTGAGATAAGTAAAGTTGGAACTCAGAAGGAAAAAGAGGACATTGCCTCCGACTGTTACAATTTCTTTAATCGTTTTAAATTATCTAATCAATACGACTCCGCTGCTTACTACATTGTATTAAGGGCAGAATTGGATTTGCAAAAACCTAAGTGGCAAATTGAGGCAGCACATTTCTTTTATGAGCAACATCAATATAAGAAAGCTGAAAAATATTTAAAAATGGCAATGGAGGTTTCTAATCAACTTGCAAAATCAGATCCCCATACATATAAAATGTTTATAACATGGGCACAATGTCTTTTGGGAGGTGTTTATTTTTCCTTAGGAAAACAGCAAGAGGCTTTGAATATGTTTAAAGACTTTCTTACAAATGTTAACACATTAGCTGGACGTTATACAGGATTTCATTCTAAACAAATGGAATGGCTATATTTGTTTTTCTCTTGTCTAATAACTCCTGATATGGAGAACGAAGAAAAAGAGAAGATGTTAACTAAAGCTTTGGGCGTCTGTGATAGCATGGACAATGCTAATTCCTTGAATATTGCTATGGCAGCTGGGGCAACTTATTTCCAATTAGCTTCATTATACTCTGATATGCAACATTATAAAGAAGCAGAAGCGATGTATAAAGGTGCTCTTATTTCATATAGGAAAGCAACAGAGAAAAATAAGGAATGTGAAAGTAATATTTCGAATATATTAAGAAGCTTTGCGAATTTCTATTCACAAAACCTACATTTTAGTGAATCAGAAGCAATGTATTTAGATGCAGTAGAGATGGACAGGCGTTTGGTTAAAATAAATCCTCAAAAGTATGAAGAAAACTTAGCAAAAGACCTTGATGGTTTAGCTTGTGTATATGTCCTTATTCAAAAAACACAAGAATGTGAGACCTTTTTTCAAGAAGCGATAATGATATATAGACATCTTGTGGATCAGGATTCTTCTCTATATGAACCAAAATTGGCAAATACATTAAATCATCTTGCAGGTTTATATTGTATTCTTCATCGCTATACGGAATCTGAAGTTGTATTTAATGAATCTCTAAAAATCTGTCGTAGTCTTGCAATAAATAATCCTCAAAAATATGAAGCAAATTTAGCAACAACACTGTATGGGTTTGCAAATATGTACAAAGACAAAGGATTGTTTCAAGAGAGCGAGTCATTATATAAAGAGGCATTAGATATTCATCGTCGACTATCTGCCGAAAATCCTCAGGAATATGAGTATGCTGTAGCAGGAACACTATATAATTTGGGGATTCTGAAATTATTAATGGAGCGACCAGAAGAAGCATTCCCTACTTTTGAAGAAACGGTGGATATTTTAAGAAGGATAGGCATAACTAATCCAGAGCAAAGACAGTTGTATGCAAATTCTCTTAATATTCTAAGCACGTTATATACTTCAAAGAATAAAGAAAAGGCTTATTCTTTGTACGAAGAATGCATACCAATAATGAAGAATCTGTATTCAATTAATCCAGAACAGTGGAAATCAGGGTATTCACAAGTTTTGGGGAACCAATCGTACATCTGTCTCTTTGTGAAACAATTTCTAAAGTCTGAAAGTTATGCACGAGAAGGATTAACAGTAGATTCCACACAGCATTTCATCTATTCTAATCTTGCCTCTGCCCTACTTTTTCAGGGCAAATACAAAGATGCAGAAAAGATATATCAACAATACGAAGATGAATTAAAAGACGCTTTCCTTGATGATTTCAAGCAATTTGCGGAGGCTGGAGTCATTCCAAAGAAGATAGAGAAAGATGTGGAGAAAATCAAACAACTACTCAACAAATAGGGGGGAAACGTATCTCAATTTATATCAAGCATGGAATAATAATCAAAAGAAATAACAAGTACAAAATATTAGAAATATGGAACAGAAAAAATACAAATACTTTGCGTTTATCAGCTATAAGTCTGATGATTTGAAGGAGGCGTGGAGTCTTAAGAAGAAACTTGATGGGTACAAGTTGCCTACACTATTGTGTAAACAATACAATAAGGAAAGAAAGCCTACACATGAAGCATTTCTTGACAAGACAAATATTCAGCCAGGCGAATTGACTAAGGAATTAAGGGATAATCTTGATAATTCGCATTATCTGATAGTGGTTTGTTCGCTTCGCTCTGCGACATCGGAGTATGTCACGGCGGAAATAAAGTGGTTCACACGTAATGGAAGAGAAAACGAAATGTTTCTTTTCATTATCGATAGTGACTCTAAGAATATTGAAGCAAGTTTTAACCCTGCCATCTTGGATGCACAGAGACGATGGTCAGAAAGGGATGGCGAGAAACGAGAAATCTTAGGAGTCAATATTAAGGAGAAGGATGTTGATAAGATGTTCTTCTTGTATCGTTGGCCAATAGTTGGGGCATGGCTACAACGAGAACGTGCATATATGCAGTTAATCTCGGCACTCCTTCATTTGGAATTTGAGCAATTGTGGTCATACCAAAAGATAAGGCTTGCGGAGAAAGTTATTGCATGGGTGGTTGGTGTGATACTTGTATTGAGTGCATTGTTTTATACTGCATATATCAATAAATCCGTTGATATTACAGCATGTCTTAAAGAGACTTCCATCCACAATGAACAGTTGCCTTCATTAAAGGATGCTGTTGTAACAATAATGCTTGGCGATAAAACTGAAATTGACACCATTCATTCTATAGATGAAAAAGTCCTGTTTAGGGAAATAGCTCACAAGCATCTCGGTAAAGAGGTTCGTGTAACAGTTAAATGTCAGAACTTTGTAGATATAGACACAACCATTGTGCTATCAAGGAATGTCGTTTTGGAGATAAAGCGTAACCTTGAAGTTTTCGGCAATATACATTTCCGCCTATGGAATCCTGATAAAGAAAAAGCTGTTGCCAATGCGGAAGTGGAAATTGCAGGATACAAGGCGGTATCTGATGATGATGGGAATGTGGAACTTTTCATTCCATTGGAACATCAACAGTCTTCCTATCAAATTAAGGCAAATATCCCTTTGGAGAATGATACCATATACTTGCCTTGTGGCAAAGATGATGTTGTGTTGACAAAATAAAGATGCTTTTGGGTATTTCGGATGGTCAAATACGCATGTGAAAATACTGGATTATTATTGAAGACGATATAATATGCCCAGCGATATGAAGGCGAATTATCATTTTGGAGAAATCTGATTAGAATGAAATCATGAGTAAGAACTTTAATATATTCATCAGCTACCGTCGAAAAGAAACGGCGGATAAGGCGGAACATCTGTTCAGCTTACTGGAGATGGCTGGCTATAAAGGGCAGATGAGTTTTGACCGGGAGAACTTCGATGGAAGATTCGATCTGGAGATACTGCAACGATTGGATGATTGTAAGGATTTTATTGTTGTGCTTGCTCCAGAAACGCTTGCAGATATGAATGAGGAAGACACCCATTGGTACAAGAAACTGGCAAGGTGCTCGGTAAGTGAGTTCCCAGGGATTGAAACCAAAATGAAGGAAAGTGGTGCAATTCTCGACTTTGTGCGACTAGAGATAGCGAGAGCCATTGCAAAGGAAAAGCATATCATTCCTGTTGTGCCAGTAAATACGCCTGAGTATAACTTTGACCGACTTGTGCTGCCAGATGATATTGCTCTGTTGCAGAAGGAACATGCGGAACACTACCAAGACACCAAGAACTTCTTGTTCAAAGATATTCTGCCAAAGATAACGAAGAGGCTGAAGAGTAAGCCCAATAAGAATGGATGGCTGAAGTCTGCAATCATGATGGCATTATTACTTGCTATTGTTGCTTGTATAGCAACATGGATGAAGTGGAGCAATGAGCGTGATCAATTTGATAATTGCAGGACACAAAGTGATTACGAGCAGTTATCAGCCAATAGTCTGTTCTTTGCTGGTCAATGCCGGGATTCGTTGCAACTGTTTGCCTCGTTGAAATCGCCATACGCACAGATCAACGATTCGAAGAATACGGATCGGAATGACTCCCTAAAGGTAAAGTGGAATGAGGACTGCTCATTGCAACAGCTACGTGTGCTTAGAAGTCTCATCAACAATATGATGCGAATTGAGAAGGGTATCTTCGTAATGGGTACTCCAGAACCTTTGGGATTGGAAGATTCTCCACGTGAGGTGATGATAGAAACGGATTATTACATTGGGAAGTTCGAGGTATCAGAACAAGAATGGAATGTTGTGATGAAGGATTCGGTGATTGGTGATTCAAAAATACCGATGACGTATGTTTCCTGGAATGATTGTCAACAGTTTGTTAGAAAGTTGCAATCTCTTACAGGGCTTGTCTTCACTTTACCTACAGAAGCAGAGTGGGAATATGCAGCAAGAAAGAATGGTGACAATAGCAAATATGCAGGTAGCGATAATCCTGATGATGTTGCCTCTTATGCCACTAATACCGAAGACAAACCAATGACAATTGGCAAGCATGAACCTAATGCGATGGAACTTTATGACATGTCTGGTAATGTATCTGAATGGTGTGAAGATTGCGCAGAAAGCAAGAAGATAATTCGTGGAGGTTCGTTTATGAGCAGCAAGGAAGAGATAACAGTTACGTATGCTGATGCAGCATCAATAGAAACTAGAAGCAAGGCGATTGGTTTGCGTCTTGTGTTAAAACCATAAAGACAATGAAGAGGATATTACATCTTATTTTATTATGTAGCATCTGTGTGGCTGCATTTGGACAAAGCAAAGAATTTGAGAATGTGTTCCGAGCTTGTACGCTGGCTCAATCATCTATGTGTGATGGTATTGGTAGTCAATCGGAGATTAAAGAAGCTTGCAGTTTGCTTACTTCAACAGATTGGTCACCTCTTATTCTCCAACAAGACAGCAAGAACGCCGAAGCGGCAATGAAGAACCACATGGTGTTCTCGCCTGAGTTTCTGAAGGATGTGGCAGATAACCGTAAGGTATATAAGAAAGCAAAGCAATATGCTGAAGAACAAAATGCACAGCAACGTGGAGGTAACGTGCAACTATGCACCAAGTGTATCAAGGCAAAGCAGAAGATGACCTATTACATCAGGGGTAATGGTAAGCCCATCAATATTGCTGCCGTTGCAGAGGTCAATGGATTGATAAACCTGAATGTTATAGTAAAGGATAGTAAAGGCAAAGAAATTGCCTACAAGATTAATTCAGACGAATATAAGGGAGCGTCAACGCGAAGGTTGCCTACCATCAATCTTCCCAAAGGATATTCGTATGTGTATATCACCATTGAAAACAAAACCGACAAAGACAAAAGTGTCGCAATCATCGTAGAGTAAAAATATCATCAACATGAAGTGCATATACATTTTATTATTAATGCTCGTCTCTGTTTGTTCGCTATCCGCACAGACTGAAAAGGCGAAGACTATGTATGAAGAAGTCGTAAACGGAAAGGTTACGAAGGAGAAGTTCTTAAAGCAGGACTTTGCTGATGTTGACTCCACATCAATGCATGACCTTGCCGTCATGTTCTATCATGCAGAATACTATGCCATGGCTGGAAGTTGCTGGGAGGTAGCTCTCAGCAAGGTAAAGAAACACGGCAAAGCATACGAACAGATTATCAACTGCTTGTCGGCTGTATATACCAAGGATACCTATCCAGAGAAGACACAATGGTTGATGGGAGTGATAGAGGAACATAATAAATGGGAGTTGCAGAAGGATTGTAATGACTATAAGTGTAAGCTTGAGCGCGCCCAGTACTATCTCATGCATGGTGATGAGGTGAAGGCAAAGCAACACTTAGGTGATGCAATGGAACTGTGTCAGACAGAGGAAGAACGTGTAGAGATAGATGAAGCATATGCAAAGAGTTTGTTCGAGATGCGTGACTTTGAAAGTTGTGCACAATATTACTATTCTGCATCAAAGAGATGGAAGAGTATCGGCAATACAGAAAAATCAGTCAATGCACTCTATTGGTCGGCACAAAACTACATGCATTCATCCAAGTATGACGTTGCTGAGGGGTATGCTCGCGAAGCCATGGAAGCCTCAAAGGCTCAATCAACGGAAGATCAGAAGAAACAGTACCTGATGTGTGTGGCAAGTTTGGGTGATGCATTGTTCTGCCAACAGAAATACGAAGAGGCTCTAACCGTGTATAATACAGAACTGGATGGATATGCATCATGGCAAACAAACAGCGAGAAACACGCGGATGCCTTAGAAGATGTGGGAAAGGTAGAGGTTCGTATGAAACGCTTCGATGATGCAAAACGTCACCTGCAGCAAGCCGTTGACATGTATAAAGCATTAGGAAAGGATGATAAGTATTCAAATACATACTCCGAATTGCTCGTATGTCTGAGAAAGGCTGGTGATAATGATACTGCCGATGCGATGGAGCACGAGGCTGATAAGAAACGGCAGGCAGTTTGGCAACGACTGCTGGACAGTGAATTGTCAAGTATTGATGTTACGAAGAAATATCTCAGTAGTATGGATTACACCAACTCGCTCAACACTATTGCGGGATGTTATTTCGGTCTTGATCAATATAGGAAGGCTGTTGAGTATTATGCACTATATACCAACACAATGCGTGACATGCTCAGAGAGAGATTCCTGCAATTGTCTGATGTTGACCGCAAACGAGTTTGGAAGGAACAGCAGGAGCATATTGATGAGTTCCGCTTTGATATAGCTACATTGCCTGATTCAGTGAATAATCTCATGCCATTGTTTATTCCTACGCTCTACGACATGGAATTGATTTCAAAGGGTATCATGCTTAATTCTGTGATAGAGTTTGAAAAGGTGCTTGATAATATTAACGATGCGAAGTTACTGGCTGTTTATAAGGAGATAAAGGATAACCAACAACAGATTGACGAGTTGCAACAGTCGGCATCTGATGAGAATCTCAGTAAAGTCTTGTCATTGAAGCAGAAGAATGCCACTTTGGAACGCCAACTGATGCAAGGATGTGCTGCCTATAGCGACTACACACACTACCTGTCATATACATGGAAAGATGTACAGAAGAAACTCGGCGCAGAGGATGTGGCTATAGAATTCACTACCGTTGCAATGTCGCCATTGGATAAAGACAACTATCTGTTGGCACTCATTCTTACCTCAAAGGGTGAACCAACAATGGAGGTCGTCAGTACAAAGGCAATTCTTAAGAATCTTGAAAGTAAGGAGGACTTGTATGACAATCCACGCTATTATCAGTTTATCTGGGGATTCATGAAGAAGCATCTTGATGGCAAGAAACGTGTGTATTTCGCTCCTGACAATAATTTGAGTAATGTGGCGATAGAATACATGAAAGACGGTGAACAGTCTTTCTTTGAGAAGTATGAGGTCTATCGCTTGTCGTCAACGAAAGAGTTATGTCGCAGTTATCAGGAAACCGCAAGCAAGAAATCAATATGCATATTTGGTGATATTGATTACGAAACCAAACTGCAATCAACAAAGAGGGGTGGTCTTGCCTTTGGACAGCTTGCTCATGGCAAAGATGAGGTAAGTGGAATACAGCAGAACATGAAGAAGAATTTTGATGTGAAGGTCTATGATGGTAAGAAAGCAACAGAAAGACAATTCCGTATGCTTTCGGACAACAGTCCTATGATCCTGCATATTTCTTCGCATGGAGAGTATAATGGTAATGCTAAGACCACAGAGGATGAAGCCATGGATTATAGCATTCTGGCTTTGAGTGGTGCAAACAAAGGATCTTCTGATATAGAGAATGATGGTATTATTACTGCTACAGATGTATCGCAGATGAACCTTCGCAACTGTGAACTTGCAGTTCTCTCTGCTTGTAAAACAGCTCTTGGTGGACAAGGTGCAGATGGCATCTTCGGTCTTCAAAGAGGATTCAAGAATGCTGGTGTACACAGTCTCCTAATGAGCCTGAAGCCAGTATATGATGAGAGCACAGCCAAGCTAATGGTGGAGTTTTATCGAGGTATTGCTTCTGGCAAATCCAAACGGCAGTCCTTGCTTGATGCCCAAAAGGCAGTTAAGGCTCAAGGTTATAAAGATGGAAAATACTGGGCTCCGTTCATTCTGCTGGATGTATTGGATGAAAAAAGATTCGGTAATACGTTAAAGAATAATAAAATGTAATCGTCAGTAATTTCCCATTGGTCAACTTTTTGTATATTTGTACTTTTAATTAGAAAACCTAAAGATTATTAATACGAGAGTCTATGAGTATGTTCTTATTATCATTTGTATGTGATTCAGTCGTGGAGAAATTTGCTCGTAATGAGATGGGACTTCCAATATACAATGAGATATCTATTTTTCCAGAGAATACTATATTTAGTTTGATGGGATTATGGAGTGTCGTTTTTGCTTTTTTTGTCATCGTTGTAACATTGATATTTGCATTTTTAGTTGATAAAAAACATAAGTGGTTTGAGGAAGTCGCCAACAGAACTCTGACATCAGCTTTCGTATTTGTATGGCTGTTTGGATTTGTTGTCTACGATATAGGGATGTATACTGGAGAGCCATGGTCGTTGCTAGGTAATGTCCCGATGGCAATTGTTCATGCCTTTGGTATATTTATTTTTGATAGTGATGTTAGTGCCATACATGAGCCATTTCATAATAACGCTTGGTTTATGGCTGCGTTTTCTTTAGTTCATTTTTTAGCAGCTTTAGTTAGCTTGGTTTTTGTCCTGAAGCATTTTGGGTATAATATGATAGCTGCTTTCCGTAGAAGATTTATAGTATCATCCAAAGATAACACATTCGTGTTTTGGGGGTTGAATGATGCTACATATTATCTTGCAAAAGACATCAATAAACAATGTGCAAAAGAAAATAATTATCGTATTGTTGTAGTTAGGACCAATGCCGAAACAGAAAAGGAAAATGTTCCGAATGGAATGAATCGGTTGCTTAATTTTTTGTCTTTAAAGAATAAGGATTTAGACCGTTTAAAAAAATTAGATTGTATTACTACAAATAATTTTGTCAATCTAACAACATGTGAAATTGACGAGAAAGTGCAGACCTCGTTGGATATTCTTGTAAAGAAGCTTCGTCTTAAATCGCTATGTCGAATAATTAGAAAGAAGACTACTAGGTCATTACATTTGTTTTTCCTTTCAAGTGATGATAATGCCAATATACAGGCAGTTGCAAATTTGAAAAGAGATAAAACTATTCAAGAATTTGCAAAACGCGGTAAGGTGATATTCTATTGTCATGCGAGGTATAATAGTATTCATCGTGTGATAGAAGATGAAGTAACAGAAAAGAATATCGAAGTAAAAGTTGTTGACTCTTCTCATATCTGTGTTGAATTAATGAAGGGGAATCCGGAACTACACCCGGTAAAATACGTTAAGGTAGAAAAAGATGCGACCGTTTCGTCACCTTTTAATGCCTTGGTAATAGGTTTTGGGGAAGTTGGCATGGATGCTGTGCGTTTTTTGTATGAGTTTGCCGCTTTTGTTAAAAGTACTGGTTGGCATGGTATTGTGGAACGTTCAGAATTCCATTGTCATGTAGTTGACGATAAAATGGAAGAATTGGCTGGTGTATTTACTACAAACGCTCCGTCAATTGTAACTTCAAAGAATTGGAAACAAGAAGACGACGACAAGTTGATAAATCTTTATAGCATTGATTGTCATAGTGTCGAGTTCTATGAAAAACTGAAAAAGTGGATAGAAAAACTTAATTATATTGTTGTAGCTACAGGTGATGATGAGACTAATATTTCATTAGCAGTTCGACTATTTAGATTGGCAATTCGTAGCAGACAGGATAATTTGGATAAGTTCCGCATCTTAGTTCGTATACAGCACGATGAAAACTGCCATATTAAAAATATAGCTGAACACTATAACAGACTATGGGTTGCAGAACTTCAAGATAAAGCTGATGAAAAGAACAAGAAGAAAAAGCTCCATCAGAAATCTGTTGCTTCGGACGCCCAAGTGGAAATGCCAATTACATTGTTTGGATCTGCGGAATCTGTTTATCGATATGATAATATCATCGATAATTCGTTAATAGAGAAAGCAAAGAAGTTCAAGAAGAAATATGATTTGTCAATTAATGAGTTAAGAATTAGGTCTGGTGAAGAGCCTTATCCGATAGAAGAATGGGAAGAAGAACAAAACAATGCGATGCAAATTTCAGATGAATATAAGGGGTTCGCACCTACGTTGGGAGGTGTTATGCGTCTTAGAAGGGTGCAGAGTCAAAACCTGGGAAATTGCTTGCATGAGGCCACAAAGATAGAATTAGCTAAAACTGCTTTAGGTAATGACTATGTGGATATGTTGAGGCATGGGCTGATAAGAAATGAAGGTGAATTGGTCTATTCTTGGCGAGACCATTCAAACGAACCGATTGCAAGTGTCCAAAAAGTATTAGATGTTTTGGCTCAGACAGAGCATTTGCGGTGGAATGCTTCGCATGAGATTTTAGGCTATCAAGGGAACGAAGTTGAAGGATATAAAGATGAAGCTAGATTAGTGCATGGATGTCTGAGGGACTGGGATAATCTTAAAGACATTACAAAGAGTTATGACTATAATATTGTTGATGTCTCTCTTGGAATTATAGATATAGATAGTTCAAACACATAAATAATTAAAAATATGGAAGCAACATTATTAGTTAAAGACACATTGGATGCTCAAGTTTTAAGTAATCTTACAGCGACAAGTAATATTGCGAGTTCTTGTAATTGCAATATAGGTGATGCGACCTTTTGTTATGAAAGTATTATTATTACAGGTATAATATGCCTAACAATACTTTTAGTGGCAGTTTCGGTAGTGTTTATGATTATTAGGTGCAAGATAAAATTGACTCAACAAATTAGAGAAGAAGAGATTCGTAAGGACGAAGAGGCTAAAGAATTGAGAAAAGAAAATCAAATGATAGAATTTGAAAAAGAGAAAGCGCGTTATCGTGAAAGATTGGCAAACTTCATAGAATTGCAGGCCAAAGGTATAACAAAGAACAAAGAAGAAGTTTATGAATTCAATGAAGATATTAGCAAATACTATGTTGAAGAGCTAAAAAGCTATATAAACGGATTAACTTCAACTGAAACGCAATTCATTTTCTCAAAGAAGAATAACAATACTGAATCCCCAAGTGACTGATTAATGAGATAATACAAGGACAGCTTTATGAATCCAATTAATATATATGTGTTTCTAACGACTCTGGTACCGATTGCTGCGTATCTTATATACATCTATATACGAGATGAGTATAAGAAGGAACCGCTAATGTCCTTGCTAGTAGCAGTTTTGTTAGGTGTTTTTTCTGCCTACATCATTATTTTGGGTGGTTTTACAGAGCAGGAAACAATAACCAGATACAGGTTTGTTAAATGGTATGAGTGCTGGAGTACAGGATTCTTTTCATGCGCTGTACCTGCTGAGGTGGCAAAGTTTGTTGTCCTTTCTTTATTCCTGTTTTTCAACAAGTATTATGATGAGTATGTAGATGCTGTCGTTTATTCTGTGTGTGTCGCATTGGGCTTTATTGGAATTATGAACGGATGGTACTTATATAATAATGAAGATAATCAGTTGGTACGAGGACTGTTGAGCGCATTTGTACTGATTCCTGCTCATTTTACTATAGGTACAGTAATGGGATATTTCTTTGCGTTAGCAAAACTCCGTCATAGAGAGTATTTCTATTTACTTGCTTTAGTTGCTGCGATCATAGTTGACGGATGTTTCTGTTCGTTGTTTCTTTGGATTGATTATCAAGCATCTCTTTATGTTGTTGCGATTATAGTTTTGGTTGTATTGAGTACGTTGATGCATGGATTGACTCATGGGCTAGGAATAGAACATCTAATTATAAGTGATTCTGAAAAAGGAAAGAATAATGACTGACCGAGAAATCATACAAGGACTGATTGCACGTGACAATCGAATGACGAAGGAATTTTTCTTCGGCAAGTGTCGGCCATTGTTCTTAAGTGTAATGAAGTTGGTTTTTGATTATGAGGTGGAATACGATGAGTTGGTAAACGAGTTGTATATTTATCTGATGGAAGATGATGCCTCTAAACTACGCAACTTCCAATATCGTAGTTCAGTATATCAATGGCTTAAAATACTATCCATCCGTTATTTCATCAAGAAACGTACACGAATGATAGATGATAATAGTCAGGAAACTCCTTATGATGGAGGCAATCAACTCACTGAATATGAATCAGATATATCAGCAGAAGGCGATTTGGCTCGACTCTTTACTAATATGCCGACAAAACGATATGTGTTTGTAATCCAACGGCTTATTTTAGATGAAATGGAACCAGAACAGTTGGCACAGGAAATGAATATTACTACAGCAAATTTATACAATATTAAACGGCGTGCTATGGCTCAACTGACCCGTGCAGCCCTTAACGACATCAAAGAATATGGCAAATAAGAAATATATCTCCGACGAATTGTTAGCTGCTTATCTTGATGGTAATACTAGCAAAGAGGAAACAGAACAGATTCTTCAAGCAATGAAATCTGATGAGTCGTTGCGCGAGACACTTGATATCGCTCTCCAAGTGGATGAGACTGGTTATGCCCAGTTTGATGAGCTTCCAATGTTGCAGAAAGCTGCTCTTGGTGGTGAGAATATTTGTGCTGTTCTTTGTGAAATCTTTATTCTTCATCGTCGTGGATTACCTTATGATGAGGAATGGCTACTTAATACAGCGCGCAGAAGAGATTGGTTAAAGCCAGAGGGTACCCCCCTGTATTGTTTAGGCAATCTTTTGTCTTATTCAGGTCTGTTTGTAAGTCGTAAGTATGATGCAACGCTTGATGATATAAGACACGCACTCCAGAAAGATAATGATGTGGTAGTTGGCGTAGATCGCGAGAAACTATATGCTGAGGATATCGACTTGGAGGATTTGACCAATCATGCTGTTGTCGTTACTCATGTCGAAGTCGACAGCGTAACTATTTTCGATCCATACGAAGAACCTTATAATTCAAAGATTCCTCTTCAAGATTTCTTGAATGCTTGGAAAGAGTCTCGTAATTATATGATACAAATTCTTCAATCTGTTGACGAATACGTACCTCATCCAATCAATGTTGATGACATACCGTTGGATGGTGATCTGGAGGAACTTCAGGAGGCCATTGCTGAAAATGCTCACGATGTCTGGGCTGAAGCAAGAATAAAAGAAGGATGGACTTATGGCAAGGAAAGAGATGATACAAACAAGAAGCATCCTGATCTTGTGCCATATACAGCGTTGCCTGATAGCGAAAAAGAGTATGATCGTATCATGGCATTCAATACCATTAAGTTGGTAAAGAAACTGGGATTTGACATCGTAAAACGATAGGGAGTAGCTATCGGTAAAGTATTCGCATTGGTTGAGAAAGATAGGAGTGAATAAGACTTTATTGTTAGTTGAATATGAGGATTGGAAAGTGGATATAATGACTTGAAAATGTAAATATTACCTATTAATACTATTGTGATTATGAATAAAGAGATAATAGAAAAGTATTGTAAGGAGAAAGAAAACCAACTACTCAACAAGTATTTTGGCGATCTGGTAATAGAGGCTGCGTTAGAACGGCCAGAGTCTATCGGCATGTATACAAAAGACTTGCCTCTGAAAATTGAAGCAGAGTTTAAGGCTTATCTTGAAGAATTGTGGAAGAAGTATGCCCCTGAGGAACTGAAGGGGAAACCACTCGTGTTTGATGAAAATAAACTGCGTTTATTGATGACTGATGATGATCGTGAAGGGGTAGATGCGGCTTACAAAGATGCAACTAAGCAGACATTGTGGGAGCGTATCACAAAAACGAATCATAAGGACGTTACGTATTATAAAGGACTACTGCAGGAGTATACTCGTGAGTTGCTAATGGTAATGCGTCTTGATTTCCTTGAGGAAATAACTGGTCATTACATTAAAAACAAAACTTTCGAAGATGATTGATGATAGAATTAGGAACCTGAAAGCCTCTTTATTCATGATTATCAATCAATAAAGATGAAATAATATGGAGAAAGTAAAGTACACACCGCAGCCAATTGATACTTCGGATGTCAAGCTGCCAGAGGAGTTAGAACTGCTTGTAGAAAAAATGTCTAAAAACGTACATGAAGTATGGGCAGAAAGTCGTATCAAGCAGGGATGGACATATGGTGAGCAGCGCAATGATGATTTAAAAACTCATCCATGCTTGGTTCCATATGAAGAATTGCCTGAAGAGGAGAAGGAGTATGACCGCAATACTTCTATAGGTACTCTTAAGTTAATAATGAAACTAGGATTCAAAATCAGTCGATAAATAATATTTTGTGAATGTTACTGTTAGAAAGAGCTGCTTCGGTGGCTCTTTATTTGTGTATTGACGTTAATGAATAATGCTTATGAAGGAATTAATAAGAAAAATGATTAGTGACTTGAGAGAGCAAGTCGTGGAGAATGTGCCTGAAGCAGGACATTTCGGTATCGTGCATGCTGAGTTTAAGAATCCTGATAAGGGCATGGGAGTGACTGACTGGATGCTAAAAGTAACGCAGCCGCCTAAGTCGCTGGATGAAAAAGAAGTTGAGCGATATCTGGAACTTGTGGCGTATAACCTGCCAAGTCCTTATATTGCCGAAAGTGTTGTTGGCTATGGCAATAAAAAAGACATCTTGAAGAAGCTTAATGATGAGGATGCTCTAATAGAGGTGATTCTTAATAAAATGCCCAAGCTGGCTAGGGATTTAGATGATATAAGGTAATTATAAAAATGAAAGGAAATGAAAAGAATTATGAAAATGATTGGTTTACTGGCGTTGGCCTTGTTTGTAGCGCCTTATTCGGTATTTGCACAGAATAATACTGAACGTGTTGACAGTACCACTTGTGAACCAGAGGAAGGTTGGATTGTTGAAGTTTACGAAGATGAAAATGGAAATGAAGTAGTCAGCGACACTATATGGTTGGGTGCAGCACCGCAGGTAACTCAATATGAACTTAAGGATTGTGATAAGGTCGACGTTTGTGCGGAAAGCTCGAAATATGCGATAGTGTCGAAGAATGGAAAATGTGGATTGTATGATATGATTCATCATGTAAATGTCACAGAAATAGCGTTCGACGAATTGAAACTCTTGCGACATTCTATGCTGGAGAGTGGCAATAATGCAAGCGTGTTCTTTGTTGTGGAAGGCCCTAAACGTGGTAAGTTGAGTGTGGATGAAGCAACGAACAATACCGTGTATGTATGGACAGAAGATGAATAATATATTAAAATGGAACGATTATGAAAAAGAATTTATTTACAATTGCGTTAATTGCGTTGGTGTTGACTGGGTGTTCTGATCAGGTTATTATAGAAAATACGGTAGTATCGTCTGTCGTTTCCCAGGTTGATAGTGTAAACTTCTATATTGAGAAAGCAAGATGGGCTGATGGTAATGCTTATCTGAAACTGGCTCATTATTATCACGATGGCAAAGGGGTGAAGCGTGATTTCGTGAATATGCTTTCGATGGCAGCTATAGCTCAGCAATATAACGCTGTAAGTAGCTTAGAAGAGTTTATGAAGACACTACCTCCTGAGTCGGATTACAAACTAGCTTTTAATGCACTTATCTGTATCTATGAGAAGAAGTATGATGAGTCGCATGCAATTTCAGAACGCCTGATTGGGATGGGGTGTGCCGAGGGATATGCTATCAAAGGAATTCTATCTTTAGAACGTGGTGATTCAGTCGAGATGAAACACTATTATGAGTTGGCTGCAGAGCTTGGCAGTTCGTTTGGTGAGTTGTTGCTGTGTATGAAGGACTGGAAAAACAACATAGTATTGGATATGGCAAAGCTATTGGATTTGTCACTCAGAGTTCCTTTAGCTAATGTTATAATTGCTGCTCATTATACAGAGATGGTGAAGGATGGCAAGAACTACGATTATATGGCATCTTGTTTTTATCTAGAAGCCGACAAGAGCGCGTTTCTTGGTAAGAAGAATGCAAAATGGCTGTTGAACTACTACCGAAATGGTGGTCGCCGCTTAATATCTGATCAGGATTATAATCGCATTAAGATTCTGGCAGGTGAGAATGAATAATTAAAGAACGTGTTATGAAAAAGATTTCTGCTAAATTGTTCTTCGCTGTATTGTGGAAGGGCGTGTGTCAGGTATTGGGATGGTTCTTTGGGCTGTTCGGTTATAAAACAGATGGTAAATTTGCCAAGTTGGTCTGGGGCGTGTTTGCTACGAGTGCAGCAGTTGTGGCAGCCATCTTTGCAATAGTGCTTGTAACGTCGTTGGGCAAGAATATTTACGAGAAACATTTCAAAGAGGCTTATTGCTTTGATCCTGATTGTAATCATGCGGAGTTTCTTGCCAAGAACATCTATTATCATGACATAAAAGATGGAAGAGGCTATGTATTCAACAGTGATACAGGTGAGAAAACGTTGCGCCATGTGTCGTGGATTGCCAAACCAGAGGGAGAAGATAGTTTGATATGTTTCTGCGACGGTAAAAAACGTGGCTATTTTAGTAAGAACACTGGCAATGTGGTGATTCCTGCAAAATATGACCATGCTTGGGTGTTCTCAGAAGGATTAGCCAGTGTCGTGGATCATGGCAATGTGTTCATTATTGACGGAAATGGTCAGGTTGTCATCGACAATGTTACGATATATATACCAGGAATGGATGGACTGTTTTTCCATGATGGATATTGTATTGTAGATGATGCGCATGAGATTTCAAGTCTGATAGATAAAAAAGGTAATATAGTACTACAAGAGTATGGTAGTATTACTAGGGCTGATTATGGATTGTGGAAGATTGAACGAGATGGGAAAGTTGCTATTTATGATAAGGATCTACGTATGATAATTCCTCTTACAGACTGCTCTATATGGATAGGAGAGGGTGCGATTAACATGACTATGAACGATGACCATACCATGCGCAAATATGATTTGCAAGGAGGGCTGATAAACGATTTCTATATTGCCAATGTTCGCTCCCTGGAGTACGATAAAGATGAAATCCTGTATCGCAAGGTAGATAATGAAGAATACGCTGATGAAAGTATTCCAAATGTAGAAGCTTATCATCCCAAAGCAACGGCTCGACTGAGAGCATACGTGGCAGGCGACTTGTATGAGGGGTTGATGACGGCTGATGGACATGCTGTGACAAAACCGTTGTACCAAGACATAGAGGCTATCGGGGCCCAAGGGGGATTGTCCGTGGCGGGCAGATGCCGCTGCCTAACCAAAGACAGTAACACATCTATAGAAAAAGAAGGGTATATCCCTTATTCCCTTCAGGCATGACCTGAAGGCTTTCATCTT
>Ga0256407_10005497_pt1 | contig 20266 bp, 12 predicted proteins | sample RumenRJG_04DNA_FD_193489 | JGI IMG/M metagenome (GOLD analysis project Ga0256407, IMG submission 193489) | Bovine rumen microbial communities from Lethbridge, Alberta, Canada - RJG_04 | ecosystem: Host-associated > Mammals > Digestive system > Stomach > Rumen | place: Canada: Alberta... | reverse complement strand
TTACGCTCATGCTTGATAACATGGAAGAAGATAATATCCTTGAGGACGGTTACTGGGAAACCAAATACGAGACGACTAAGGATGCCATCAAGAAGGTAGAGAAGAGAGGGATCAAAGTCTTCGAGAATTTCTATGTGACGGATGATGATTTTGACGGCAATGCCAAATTCTATGTCTTTAATGAGAGGACAGAGATCGATCTGCCTATGGTATATGACGGCAGGCTTCCGGCGACAGGAAGTGATGATGAGATAGCATTGGACAGACTCTTTGCAGAGTGCAGGGGTATCAATATAGGTGATGTCATAGATGTTAACGGCAAGGAGTTTAAGGTTGTTGGAACAGCTGCTTTGCCGGACTATACGGCCCTGTTTATGGATAATCAGGATATGATGATGAACACCAAGGATTTCGGTGTTGCTATTGTATCTTCGGAAGCTTTCGAGGATCTTGACGGTCAGAATCTTACATACAGATACAGTTATCGCTTTATTGAAAGGGATAAGACCGATAAAGAGAAGAACGACGAAGCCGAAGAGATAATAAAGATACTGGCAAAAAGCGGCGCGGATGTTCAGGAATATCTTACGGAAGATGCCAACCAGAGTATTTCGTATCTAAAGAATGATATGGGACATGACGGCCCTATGATAAAGGTATTTGTTTATATACTGGTTACGATCATAGCATTTATCTTTGCCGTCCTTACATCCAATACCATTGAGCAGGAATCTTCCATCATAGGAACACTTATGGCAATGGGATATAAGAAGAGCGAAGTGATCTTTCATTACCTCATGCCTACGATCATCATAGCAGTCCTGGCATCTGCCGCAGGAAATGCCTTTGGATATGCGGTTATGACGGATGGATTTAAGGCAACATATTACAGCTCCTATTCACTGCCGCCGCTTAAGCTTGTTTTCAATGTTGAAGCCTTTATCCTTACTACTGTCATCCCTGTGCTGATAATGATAATAGTCAATCTGGTAATGCTTGCGGACAAGCTGTCTTTGTCGCCTCTTAAATTCCTCAGGAAGGATCTTAAGAAGAGACATCAGAAGAAGGCAGTGAAGCTGCCGAATATCAGCTTCTTAGGCAGGTTCAGGATACGTGTCATGCTGCAGAACAAGGGAAGCTTTGTAGTATTGTTCTTAGGAATATTTTTCTCCAGCTTCTTATTAATGTTCGGATTGGGCTTAACACCTCTGATGGATCATTATGTTGAGGTGGCGGATGATACTCTTCCTTATGAGTATTTGTATATGCTGAAAAAGCCCGTGAACAGGCACGGCGGAGAAAAGCTTTATATGACAACGCTGGTAACCGAGTATTACTTAACCGGTAAGGAAGTGGATGTAACATTCTATGGTATTGATACCGGAAAAAAGGACAGTAAATTCAAAGACTCGGGAGCTACGGATGGCGAAGGTGAGATCGCCGTTACGGATTCTCTTGCAAAGAAGTTCAACGTAAGTGTGGGAGATACTCTGAAGTTCAGAGATAAGAATACGGATGAGGAGTACGAGCTTACCGTGGTCGCGGTGAACGGGTATACCAACAATCTGGGCGCATATATGGACAGGGACAGGCTTAACAGATTACTGGATAACAAACATGGCGAATATAACGCATATGTTTCGGATGAGAAGATGAATCTGGATGATGATGATATCGCCAAGTTTATCAAGCGTTCGGATGTGGTTGGATCTGCAAAGGAGATGATGCAGACGTTCGGAGGGATAATCACGGCGTTCAATGTATTCTCAGTCTTTGCATACATAGTGATCATGTACCTCCTTACCAAGGTTGTTATAGACAAGAATGCGCTTTACATTTCCTTCATGAAAGTATTCGGATACGACAGCAGGGAGATCAGAAAACTTTATCTGGATGCTTCCGCAATAGTGACGGTTGTATCGCTGATCGTCTGCATTCCTCTGGAGGTTAAGGTTTTCAAACTCGCAATGATATATTTCTCCAGCATGATAGAGGGGTATATGGAGTTCTATCTGCCGACAAGTGTTTACTCGGAGATAGTGGCTATGGGCCTTATTTGTTATTTCTTAATAAATGCGTTACATCTCATAAGGATCAAAAAGATCCCCATGAGTGAAGCTTTAAAGAACAGGGATTAAGAGAAAATTAAGACTTTTATAACCATGTATTAAAGACTTGACGGCGGAGGTGATAGTAAACTGAGAAAAAATATTAAGTGATTTAAGGATTATTTAATAATTGCGATTGTAATATTAGCGCATAAGGATAAAAAAGTATGGGTGACAGACTGATAAACAGTCTTTCAAAAGAAGGGAGATAAATGATGAGAAAGAGAAATTTAAAAAGAGGATGCGCAGGAGTGATAACGGCTTTAACTACTGCCTGCCTTTTCGGAGGATGCGGTAATGCCCCTGCGGCAGAGGAGACCATGGTACTGGAGGAAAAGGACTTCTCCAAAACCGTCGTAGCTGACGGTACAGTGGAATGCTCCGATCCCGAATATGTGTATTCTACTCTCAAGCTTCCTGTTAAAGAAGTTTTCGTAGAGGTGGGAGATACTGTTAAGGAAGGCGATGTAATATGCGTGCTTGATACAGCAACTGTTGAAGACGAGATCGAATTAAAGATCGCATCCATGGAGCTTTCAGAGAAGAATGCAGCATCTAGCCTGACTGCAGCTAAACATAAGTACGATACTATATCTGAAGGTTTGGAGTACGGAACGGATGCAACACTTGTTGCGGCTTATACCAGACTCCAGAATGCTGCAGATGCTTGGGTAACAACAGAGAAGGCTTATCAGGATTACAAGAATTCCATAGACAGAGGAACAGACAGAGAGCTTCTTGCAGCCGATCAGGCTGTTGCAACGGCCGCAAATGCAGTTCAGCAGGCAAGATCCATGCAGGCTGAGTATGATGATCATAAGGATGAAGAAGAAGAACACATCACGGATATCATGATAGAGCAGGCAGAGGATAATGTGGAAAGTGCATGTCTTACTTATCAGCAGGCTATCGAGAGAAGAGATAATCTTATCGGACTTTCCGATGTGACTCTTTCCGATTACGCCCGCAACTCTCAGGTTGCACAGATGGAGTTCCTTCTTGCTCAGAATGAGATGTATGCAGCAATGAGAACCGTTGAAAAGGAAAAGCAGACAAGTGCAGATGCTGTTGCTCAGGCAAGACTTGCAGGTGATATGAGTGTTAAACAGCTGGAACTCGAGCAGCTTCAGAAGAAACTTGATGACTCTGTTATAACTGCAAAGGCATCAGGAACAGTCACTGTAGTTAATATCAATCCCGGTGAACAGCCTGATGGAATCATGTTTGTAATAGAGGATACATCGGATCTTGTAGTTACAGCCAGAGTTGAGGAGGCTGACATCAATGCGGTTGCGATCGGACAGACAGCAACTGTTACTCTTAAGTCTGATGACGGAAGAAGCTACAATGCCATAGTTGAAGATATCGCACCTTCAGCGATCAAGAATTCTTCAAACAAGACAGATACATCCGGTGAAGATGCAGAATATAATGTTAAGCTTAAGCTTCAGTCACCTGATAACATGATAAAGATCGGAATGAACACTGATGTTGAGATCACTGTACTTGAGAGACAGGCTTGCTTTACTGTTCCCGACAGTGCTGTATATACAGATGATGATGGAGAGAATTACGTATATGCCGTAAAGGATTCGGGCAAGACCATTGATTCCCTTAAGGTTGAGAAAGGCGAATCATCAGGCAGGAACACCGTGATCAGCGGTGCAGGAGTGGCTTCAGGCGTGGTTATTCTTAATGATGCTGAGAAAGCAGCAAAGTAAGATTAACCGTTACAGTTCCCCTTTTTTTCCTCCGTGTGGTTAACCGCACGGAGGTTTTTTATGCCTGTCTGAGAACTATTGTTACCGACATCAGATCGTCATGGACTGAAGCATAGATATCTCCATCCATCTGCTGCATGAGCCTTCTGCATATGTAGAGACCAAGACCGCTTCCTTCTTTTCCTTTTGAATTGGAACCGCGCCAGAAGCTGTCAAAGATATGGATCACCTCATTATCGGGTAGCGTGCAGCCGGTATTGGAGACTGTGATGAGAAGACAGTTCTCTTCACGTGCAAAATCAATTGTTATGGATCTTCCGTCGCCGTATTTTGCGGCGTTTTCTATCACATTCTGAAGTACTTCCATGCACCTGTCGCAATCTCCCTTGAGAAGGCAGTCGGAATACTCGGATATTTCGAAGGATGTGCGCGAAAGAGAAAATTTATCTTTATAATAATGTTTTATTTCATTGATGACATTGGAAATGTAGAATTCTCCGCTGTCCACTTCGATGTTGAGGAAGTCGTTTCTTGATGCATCCACGATCTTATTGATATAATCCTGGATCTCGTCTGCTTTGCTGTTGATCCCGTTTGCTATTTCCTTCTTCTTCTCAGGGTCCTTATAAAGATCCTTTGAGAGTGCCTTGGCACTGAGCTTGATAGCGGAAAGAGGTGTTTTGATATCGTGGGACAGAGAAAGGAGCAGAGTCTTCTTATCCTTCTCAAGCATCAGATCGTTTCGTTTCTGCTCTTCGAGATGCTCGCGTAACAGATCGATGCCCCATATAAACTTACCGAAGAATTTATTCTTTTCTTCTTTTACGGGAAATGTAAGATTACCTTTTGCAAGCTCGATAGGGACCTGTGAAAGTGAATCGAAAGGTTTGAGGAGCTTGAACTTAAGGTAGAGCATGATCAATACGGTGATGACTGCCGAAATACAGAAGATTATATTACTAAATAAGAGAAGAGTATTTGTGACGGTACTCACCTGAGTATAATCGAAACGAAAAAGCACGCCGCCGATAAGCCGCAGGCTGTAATCAGAATTGCCGGTAAAGAAAGAAGGGGCGTTTTCTTCATCGGTGGGATCAAATATGGAAATATTGGTAATATATGTTTTATTTGACAGATCGATGGATCTGACTGCTTCAGAGGGTGACATGATGAATGCTCCGTCTTCGTCTAACATAGTTGTTTCAAGTTTATTTGCGGTACGTTCAACCTCCACCCGGTACTCTCTCCCGTGCTTTTTCCTGCCCTCGGAGATGATCATGAAGTCGGTCAGCGCTGTCAAAGCAATGAAGATCAGTATTATTTTTATTATAAGTCTGTTAAATCGTTTCACTGGTACTTATATCCCACTCCCCATACAGTCAGTATCTTTTTCGGATCTTTCGGATCGTCCTCGATCTTTAAACGCAGTCTCTTGATATGAACGGTAAGAGTCTGCGGCTCGGAGACACTGTCAAATCCCCAGATCCTGTTGAAGATAAAATCTTTATTAAGTGCCTTCCCTTTATTCTCGGCAAGAAGCAGAAGGAGCTCAAATTCCTTGATGGTAAGATCCAAAGGAACGCCGCCTTTATAGGCTTTGTTTTCGGCCTTGTTGATGACAAGATCGCCGTCTGTTATGGAATCCTGTCCGTATCGTCTTGCGAAGAGTCCTTTTATCTGAGCTAACAGCAGATCGATATCATAGGGCTTTTCGATATAATCATCCGCACCCTGGAGAAGCCCGTTGAGCTTATCGTTCTTTTCGTTCTTGGCGCTCAGCATAAAGATAGGAGTATTACTGTCCTTTCGGATCTCTGAGCAGACAGCATATCCATCCATTCCCGGAAGCATGATATCAAGCAGTATGAGCTTGGCTCCGTATTGTTTATATAATTTGAGACCCTTTTCGCCGTCCGATGCGACTGATACGGAATAACCGTCTGCCTGAAGAAAATCACGCAACAGTTCCGCTATCTCTTTGTTATCTTCAACTATCAGGATATCTGCCATAAATTTATCCTCCCTGAATATCACCTTTTTTAATTATATCTTTACAATTATCAATAGACAATAAGAGAGAAATCATATGCATGAAATATAATTAAGGATTTTTTAATAATTTAGAGCGTATGCTAAAATCACAAACAAAGGAGATACTATGTTTTTTCGTATACTTTTAAAAGATTTAAAAAGAAGAAAAACAATGAACATCATCCTTCTGATGTTTGTGTTGATCGCATCTATGTTTACCGGCAGCGGCCTGTCCACCACCGTATCGGTGATGGGAGGCCTTGATCATTTTTTTGACATGTCCGAAACGGGCAATTTTCTCTTTATCGCAAGCGGAGAAGGGAATTCCCATGAGATTAACAGGATCCTTGAAAAAAGTGATGCCGTAAAAGGATACAGGGTTGAAAAAGTATATACCGCTCCGACAAAATCTGTGAAAAAAGAAAACGGGGATGAGTTTAAAACAGGTTTCCCTATGTTTTTATCGGAGGATGACAGATGTGAGAAGAATTTTGATATTAACAATAATGAGATCACGGAAGTAAATGAAGGACATGTTTATCTCTCAAAGAGTTACATGGATGCCAATGAAATTAACCCCGGGGATCGCATCACTATCGATATAGAAGGAAAAAGCTTTGATCTGATCGTTGACGGTATCATGAAAGATGCCGTGTTCTGTGATGTTCACATGATGAACACCCAGAGGGTGGTTCTTAATGAACGTGATATGAGGAAGATAAGAAACAATCCTTTGTTCAGGAACAATGGCGATCTGATCTATTATATCTATTATATTGATTGCGATGACACGAGAGCGGTGGATTCGTTGTTAGCGGATGTTGAGGGATTTGAGTTTTCTGGCGATAAAGAGATGCTTAAGAATCTCTATATAATGGATCTTATGATCTCGATGATAATGATCGTGCTCAGTATCCTGCTGATAGCGGTATCGTTTGTTATCCTTCATTTTTCAATCAACTTTACACTGGAAGAGGATTTCAGAGAGATAGGTGTTCTAAAGGCTATAGGTCTGAAGAATTTTAGAATAAGAAGTATGAATACCGTGAAGTACATTGCAATGGCCATTGGCGGATCCATAGCAGGATTCTTTGCGAGTATCCCGCTTGCCATGAAACTTGTAGGAGCGGTGGAAGGTAAGATGGTGGTTGAGAATACTGCCGGTGTCATTCCTAACCTGACAGGTGCCCTTGTTGTTACGGTTCTTATAGGAAGCTATGCATGGCATTGTACCGGTAAGATAAAGAAATTTTCGCCAATGGATGCCATCAGATACGGTTCATCCGGAGAGCGCTTTTCGGGGAAGAAGGGCCGGAGGATACCGCGTCACAGGATCAATGTGGCATTTCATCTTGCCGTCAATGATATATTGAGTTTCCCCAGAAGATATCTGTCTATCCTGATCTCATTCTTTCTCTGCACATTTATTGTGCTTATCCTTGACAATGCAGAGAATACCTTTAAGAGTGATGCCTTCATGGATATGTTATTCAGCAGAGGCGACATGGTAGGGGAATTCAGTTCGGAGGATATGATTAAAAAAAGTTACAACGATGCGGAACTGTATCTTATGTATGAACGTATGGAAAAGAAGCTGGCAGAAGAAGGGATCCCATGCAGACTTTCATATACCGATGATATGTCTTCTACACTTGAGCTAAACGGAGAAGATCATAAGATAAGGACGATGCGTTCTGTCAGGTCGCTTCCCGAGGATCATGATTATACCGAAGGGTCAGGGCCTCAAAATGCCGGAGAGATCGCTGTGACAAAAACTATAGCGGATAAGTATGGCCTTGAAATCGGCGATGTGATAAGGGCAGATATGGGAAAGGGGAAGAAGGATGTTGTTATCTGCGGCTTCTTTCAATCCTTTGCCAATACCGGAAATGTTATCCGTGTAAGTGAAGAAGTCCGTCATGACGGATACAGGGTCGGGGGTGCAGTCATTCATTTTACAAAAGATATGTCGGGTGAAGATCAAAAGTTGCTTGCCGGAAGGATTGCCGATATTTGCGGCTTTGAGAAAGTATCTACCGCTGCAGAATACTGTGAGAATACCATGGGAGTGGCGGACGGTTTCACTGCCTTGAAATGGGTAATGCTTTTTATCAGTTTTATTGTAGTATTGCTGGTTTCGATATTGATGGAGAGGTCCTTTATTGCAAGTGAGAAGAACCAGATCGCGCTAATGAAGGCAGTTGGATTTAATAACAGATCCCTTGTCCGCTGGCATATCTTTCGTTTTGCGATAATAGCTGAAGTGGCCGTATTGCTTGCAGCTGCAGCATCGGTGCCTATGACAACCGTGATCTATTCCCCTGTTTTCTACAACATGGGTGTTGCGGAGGTACGGTACAGATACAACTATCTGAATGTCCTGCTGATATATCCCCTGTTGATCTTTTTTGAGACGGTTCTTATGGTATCTCTCACATCTCTGTGTATGAGAAGCATAAAGAGTTCGGATATATCCAATCTTGAATGATAGATTAATTATCGGATTTAAGGATTATTTAATAATCGACAATGTATCATGATCATTGTGATGGAAAAATGAATATGTAAAAAGGAAACAATAACGGATGATATTTCATATACTTTCAAAAGATCTTAAAAGAAGAAAAACAATGAATGCCATATTACTGGTATTCGTTATCATAGCCGCAATGTTTACGGGGAGCGGACTCTCCAACATGGTAGCTGTTCTTGGCGGGCTTGATAAATTCTATGATATGTCCCATGCGGGAAATATCATGTGTATCTTCGAAGGAAATTATAACGAGAATGAGATAGAGAGGACGCTGGCAAAATGCGGATCCGTGACGGGTTGGACCAAGGAACTGGGATATGTTTATCCTGAATCCGTTAAGGTCGGAGATGAGGTATGCCAGACGGGAACGCCTCTTTTCATAAACATGGATGAGGCCGGAGAGCTGATATTTGATAAGAACAATGATCAGATAACAGAGGTTGATGCCGGTCATATCTATGTTAATAAGGCTTATATGGATGCTAATCATATAAGTACGGGAGAGACTATAACCATAGATATAGCCGGCAAGACATTTGATCTTATTGTTGACGGTGAGATGAAGGATGCGGTATGGGGCGATCCCAACATGATAAGCAACACACGTTTTCTGATGAACGAACGTGATTTCAAAAAGGTCAGGAATAATAAGATTTTTGAGAATGCCAACTATAAAGGTCTGGTTTATTACATAGAATGTTCGGATACGGATGAAGTTGATCGTGCTATGCAGGATCTTGACGGTTTCGGTTTTGCCGGAGACAGGAATATGCTCAGGATGATATATCTTATGGATATGCTCGCTTCATTTATCCTCATTGCTTTAAGCGGAGCACTGATCCTGGTTTCATTTGTGATACTCAGATTCTCGATCAATTTTACTCTGAGTGAAGAGTTCAGAGAGATCGGTGTGCTTAAAGCTATCGGCTTAAAGAACTTTCAGATCAGGAGACTTCACACGATAAAATATGCAGGCATTGCGGTTATTGGTGCAGTGATAGGATTTTTTGCAGGTGTTCCTCTCGCCGGAGTTCTTCTTGAATCTGCGGCTGAAAGAATGGTTTTGGAGAATTCATCCGGGATAATGCCTAATGTTGTGGGAAGCCTGATCATAATAGCAGGAATAGTCGGATACGCATGGCACTGTACCGGAAGGATAAAGAAATTTACGCCTATTGATGCCATAAGATTTGGCTCCGGTGGAGAGAGATTCTCGGGGAAGAGGGGAGTACGGATCCCGGGACGAAGGATCAATACTGCGATATATTTGGCTTTCAATGACATACTCAGCTCTCCTGTAAGATACCTGACTATATTGATATCCTTCTGTCTCAGCACCTTGATCGTACTGGTACTGGATAATACGGCGGCAACTCTTCAGAGTGATTCGCTTATGGACAGCTGCCTGATCGACGGCGATGCCATATGTGAGATCAGCAGTGAAGAGGCTATGGATCTTAAAAGAAGAGATCTTTCGAAATGGGCCGAGGGAATAGAAAAAGATTTTAATGAAGACGGCATCCCCTGTGAAGTCTATACCGCAGATATGACTACTCTTGAATATGAGATAAGAGGTGATAAATATAATTATCTTACCGTATGGCCCGTAGATGTTCCGGAAGGCGTGATGAAATTTACCGAAGGAACCGAACCCACCAATCCGGAAGAGATAGGTTTGAGTTCCGGAATAGCATCAAAGCTGAATATAGGGATAGGTGATACCATCAAGGTTAACTACGGAAAAGGTAAGCGGGATGTGATAATTACAGGTATTTATGAAACATTTAACAACCTGGGAGAAGGTGTCCGCCTGTCGGCCGATGCACCGATCCCGATGGGGAGTCAGGGCGGCATAGGATATGCGTTCGTAAAATATACTGATAATCCTTCGGCGAAAACAGAGAAGTTAAGGGCAGAACGTATAAGAAAGAATTATGATTTCGAGAAGGTATATGAAGCCTGGGAATTCTGCGCAGAGATGACCGGCGCTGCAGGTCCGATAAATGCAATGAAATATCTGCTTCTTATGATAGCCCTCATCATTGTTGCGCTTGTATCGGTGCTTATGGAAAGAACTTTTATTGCAGCCGAGAAGAATCAGATAGCTTTGCTTAAGGCAATAGGATTCAATGATGGAAAGATCGTTTTCTGGCATGTGTTCAGATTTGCTACCGTAACGCTTTTGGCGGTATTGTTGGCAACAGCTGTATCGATACCGCTTACCAGTCTGATAATGACTCCGGTATTCGGATCCATGGGTGTTACACATCTGGAATACAGATATAATTTCTTTAATATACTTTTATTTTTCCCGGGACTTGTGCTGGGAATGACTATAGCGGCATCATTTATGACATCACTGTTTATGAAGAGTATCAAGAGCTCTGATATGGCAAATATCGAATAGTATCGAATAATATCGAATAAAGAAAGGGAGCGAATTATGGCAAACGAGATCCGTATGGAAAATGAAGAAAATGTAATAGAAGTGAGAGACCTTTGCAAGACCTATATTACGAATAAAAGACAGCTGAATGTTCTTCGCAATGTCAGCTTCGATATAAAGTCGGGGGATATGGTCGGTGTAATGGGACCCTCAGGATCCGGTAAATCAACGCTTTTGTATTCGGTGTCCGGAATGGACAGAGCGACTGCGGGGGAAGTAAGATTCTGCGGTCGTGATATAACCAAGCTCTCCGACAGCAAGATGGCTGAGATCCGTCTTGATGAGATGGGATTTATCTTCCAGCAGATGTATATGTTAAAGAATCTTACTGTATTCGATAATGTTATTCTTCCTGCATGTCAGTCCAAGAAGCTGCACGAGACAATGAAGGAGACAAAGGCACGCGGTGAAGAGCTGATGAGAAAATTCGGAATAATCGAGACTGCCGACAATGATATCAACGAGGTGTCCGGTGGACAGCTGCAGAGAGCCTGCATCGCAAGGAGCATGATCAACAAGCCCCGTATCATCTTCGCCGATGAGCCTACCGGTGCGCTTAACCGTTCATCGTCCGATGAGGTTATGAAGGAACTGGTAAAGATCAATAACGAAGGCGCTACCATCATGCTGGTTACGCACGATGCCAAGGTAGCTGCTAAGTGTTCGAGAGTACTCTATATCGTGGACGGAAATATCAAGGGTGAGTTCGAACTCGGTAAATATACGGAAGAAGACGACATTAAGACCAGAGAGCGTCATCTGAACAACTGGCTTATGGAGATGGGCTGGTAATTATCACCTTCGCACCCGGGCGTGCTATTGAAAAATCCGGCGGAAAATAAGAGAATAATCCTAACGGGACTGCGATAAAAACAGAAACAGGAAGGATTATATGACATGATTCGCCGCATAGGAAATGACGCCTGGATACTTGATACGAAAGATACAACATATGCGTTCAGGTTGCTGCCCACAGGCCAGCCTGAGCATTTGTATTATGGCAAAAAAATCGATCTTGCCGCAGGAAACGGTCTCGATGCCGTAACGGCCAAATACGGCTGCGCACCGGGAGTGACCTGTATCTATGACAAGGATCATCCGCAGTATTCTCTGGATGATGTAAAACTTGAATTTTCTTCTTACGGTAAAGGGGATCTCAGAGAGCCCTTTATCGAACTTTCTCATTTCGACGGCAATATAACATGTGATCTTGTTTACGAAAAAGATCTGATCGATGATTTGAAGACTGTCACTGATCTGCCGGGATCATACTCCGATGAAGGCAGATACGAGCATCTTGTGATCATACTTTTCGACAAGTCATATGATATAAAACTTGAGCTTCATTATTATGTTTATCCCGAGTGCGATATCATCTGCAGGCAGAGCAGGCTTATAAATGAAAGTGGTTCTCCTGTGGTCATAAAAAGACTCATGAGTACCCAGCTTGATTTTGACGAGCCGGACTTTGTATTTACTTCATTCCACGGTGCATGGGGAAGAGAGATGCAGCGCAATGATGTTAATATTTCCTGCGGAAAATTCGTAAACAGTGCAAGGAGCGGAGCATCTTCCAACAGAGCTAATCCTTTTGTTATGCTTCATCCTGCTTTTACATCCGAGGATATGGGGCCTGTTTACGGATTGAATCTCATTTACAGCGGTAATCATTATGAAGCGGCAGAGGTCAGTCCTTCAGGAAAGCTCAGATTTGTGAGCGGTATAAATCCTGCGGGTTTTGAATGGAAGCTGGGGGCCGGTGAATACTTTGATGCGCCGGAGGCGGTAATGACATATTCCGATCGCGGATTTAACGGAATGAGTCAGAATATGCATGCATTCGTAAGAAACCATATTATCAGGCCTGAATGGAAAAGAAGAGAGAGACCTGTTTTACTTAACAGCTGGGAAGCTGCTTATTTCGATATCAACGAAGAAAAGCTCCTAAAGCTTGCCGCTGCAGCAAAAGATGTGGGAGTAGAGCTATTTGTGGTTGATGACGGCTGGTTTGGGAAAAGAAATGATGATACCACAAGCCTCGGAGACTGGGATGCCAACAGGGAAAAGCTTCCCGGAGGATTAAAGAGCCTTGCGGATAAGGTAAAGGCGCTGGGATTGCAGTTTGGTATATGGGTTGAACCGGAGATGATATCGGTTAAGTCGGATCTGTATGAAGCTCATCCGGATTGGGTAATAGATGTTCCCGGAAAAGCACACTCTGAAGGACGTAATCAGAGGATACTGGATTTTGCCAACAAAGCTGTTTGTGATCATCTTGTAAGCAAGCTCAGCGAAGTCTTTTCATCAGCGGATATCTCATATGTGAAATGGGATATGAACCGTACATTCAGTGATGTTTTTTCACGCACTCTTCCCGCAGACCGTCAGGGGGAAGTATTTCACAGATATATATGCGGATTGTATTCTGTGTTAAAGCAGCTTATGGAAAGATTCCCGGATATACTTTTTGAAGGATGTTCATCCGGAGGAAACCGATTTGATCTTGGTGCCCTTTCATATTTCCCGCAGATATGGGCAAGCGATAATACGGATGCGCTCTGCCGCATAGCCATTCAGACCGGATACAGTTACGGATATCCGCCTGAGTGCGCGACTTCACATGTGTCGGCAAGTCCAAATCATCAGACACACCGGGAGACACCGCTTTCCACAAGATTCAATGTTGCGGTATTCGGCAACCTCGGTTATGAATTCAATTTCTGTGCGTTGGATGAGGAGGAGCTTGCGGAGATAAGGGCGCAGATCGGGCTGTACAAACAGTGGAGAAGCGTATTCATGAACGGAAGTTTCTTTAGAGGAAGAAACGGAGGAACTGTAAACGACGGTGGTTCGATCGGATTCATTCAGACTGCAGGAGGGAGAATGTCCGGCAGCAGCATGGGGAATATCACCGAATGGACTGTGGTATCAGAAGATAAGAAAAGTGCTGTGGGACTGTTTTTCCAAAATTATAATGTTCCTAATATACCTTTCCATACTTATCATGCGAAGGGACTGGACGGAAAGTTGTTGTATCGCTTTTACAATAAGGCCCTTACGGGAAGCGGGACGGAAAAAAGATATGAGGAAACAGAAGACAGGACCGAAAATGTCACTGTATCGGGGAGCGTCCTCATGTCGGCAGGTGTGCATCTGACACTGCCTTTCGGAGGTCCGGAGCATGAGGGAGCTGTAAATCTCTTTCAGGACTTCGGATCCGGATTGTATTTCATGGAGGAGTTCAGATAACTTTTGTTCCGCCCATATTTCTTATGAACAGTATGCGGCAGGCATCCGTACCGAATATATTATCCATTGCGGTCTTATACCCGGATACAAGGGCATTTGGAACAAAAGCCTGTATGGTTCCGGCAAATCCGCCACCATGAACCCTGCAGGCACCGACTGCTTTTTTGCCTGAACCCAGTATATGCTCACTCGCCGCAAGGGCAATTGATATGGACTGGGAATGGGGCGATGATGAGGCATAAACATTCTGAAGGAAACGGAATGAAGAATCGCCGGAACGCTGTACGGCATCCAGAAAAGAGGGGATATCCCTCTTTTTTAGTGCTTCCGCTTCTTCATGTACTCTTTTATTCTCTTCGATAAAATGAATGGCTCGAAGGACTGCGCGGTCTCCGCAGGCGGACCTGAGGGAGCTTATTTTATCGTAAATCTGATCTTTCGATACATCTGCAAGATACTCTTTCCGGAAAAAACGTGCTACCGAGCTCATCTCTGCGGGTATTGCGGCATATTCATCCGTAAGATCGGCATGACTGGATCTTACATCTGTGATGCAGATGGAATATCCGCAGTCTGTCAGATCAAGATCTATCTTTTCTACTATGTGGGGGGCATCATTATCCCTGAAGTCTATATGGCAGAGAGAGCCGACGGAGCAGGCCATCTGATCCATGAGGCCGCAGGGTTTGCCGAAATAGACATTCTCTGCTTTCCGGCCTATGATCGCCATTTCGACGGGACTTATGCGATCGTCATTATATAGTCCGGATATGATTGTACATATTAGGGTTTCAAAGGCTGCGGATGATGATAATCCTGAGCCTCCGATAACATCGGATGATACATATGCATTGAAGCCGCCTATGTTATAGCCGGCTTCTTTAATATAGTTTAAAACACCGCAGATAAGAGATCTTGTGGTTCCTTTATCGCTTTCGCCCTGCTCGGTGAGTTTATCCTGAGAGATGGTTATGGCGCCATATCCTTCGGAGATGAGGCAGACGCTTCCGTCTGAGGAGGGGGATGCTGCGGCTATGGTGTCCGCAGTTATGGCAGCACACAGGACTTCTCCGTGCTGGTGATCCGTATGATTCCCGCCTATCTCTGTCCTGCCGGGGGCGGAAAAAACACCGAGGCATTCGCTTCCGAAGTTCTTTTCGAATTCGAGGAGTACCTTCTTATAGCGGCTTTTTTGTCCGACTGTGAGTCCTTGCTCTTTATAAATAAGTCTGAAGTTGTCGTCGAAGTCGTTGGTGTCGATTCCGTGTATGAGTTTAGCGACGGTGGTCATTTTGTACTCCTTTTTCCGGTGAGTTGTCTGATATTCTTCAAAGTATATTATAAAAATACTAAAAAAGCATGGCGTTTATCGTTTATTTAATGTATTTCTTTTGGTAGAATAGAGACATGGAAGATCTTGATAAACTGCTCTTTGATTTCATGATGGCCGAGATGGCCTCAAAGGAATTCTGTGAAAGAGCCGACAAAGATAATATTGAGAAGATCGCATCCCCTTTAAGGATAGCATACGTAGATTTTATCGAGTATGAGTATGAGAAAGAGGGGCTGGATTCACCCATAGAGCAGCATATTATTTTCTATGACAGCGGGTATCCCAGAAGTGAGAATTGCATTATCCATCGCGATATCAAAGTTAAGGGCGGAAGCTTTTCTTTCCGTGCCTTTGCACAGGCCGGCGTGATCTGGGAAGAGAGAGAAGAACGCTTTGTACGAAGTGTTGTGAGCATTCTTTCCATGTGCAAAGAGCGCATAAGAATGTTTGAGAAGCTTGAGTATCTCACTTATCACGATCTGCTGACAGGTCTTCACAATCTGCCTTACGGAATCAGGATGATCAATTCGCTGATGGGCAGAGGCTGTATAAATGAATATGCGTCGATATTCTTAAATATCCGTAACATGACCGAGATCAACAATATGCTTGGACATGACGGAGGAACCAGACTGATGGCTCTCTATGCCAGAGAATTTGAACGGATCATTGGGAAGGACGAGGCTTTCTGGAGGATCGGAGGAGATAATTTCGGCGCGATAGTTCTTAAATCCCATGTGGATGAAATGATCTCCGTGATAAAAGGCAAAGATATCGTTTATGGTGACCGCGGAAGGGATAGGATCAGAGTTTCTGCTGTTGCCGGTGTTTATATGCTTGACGGTGGGCAGAAGAGCTACAGTGAGATCCTTGACGGAGCTCAGTCATCAATGTCGCTTGCCCGTTATGTCAAGCACGTTCCCTATCTGTTCTATGATGCAGAGACGATAAAGCTTTCGGAACAGAGCAAGAGCATGGAGACTCATTTTGATGAGGCTCTCAAGAACGGTGAATTTATTGCTCTTTATCAGCCGAAGGTTGCGCTTGAGACCGGTGACCTGGAAGGCGCCGAGGCATTATGCAGATGGAAGAGAGGCGGTGAGCTGATACCTGCTTCTTCATTTATTCCTGTACTCGAGAAGAGTAAGAGGATATGTTCTCTTGATTTTGAGATGCTCAGAGTTGTCTGTGCCGATATGAAACGCTGGACGGATGGAGGCGTAACTACGGTTCCCGTATCAGTTAACTTTTCCAGAAAACATCTTACAAATCCGAATCTTGCGGAGGATATCATTTCAACGGTTGATTCCTATGAAGTTAAGCATGATCAGATAGTCATTGAATTTACGGAGACAGCATCCGAATCGGATCAGGTGAGACTTGCGCAGGTAGTTAAGAAACTGGAGGAGAGCGGTATACGTACTTCCGTTGATGATTTCGGATCGGGATATTCGTCCATGTGTATGATAAGGGATATTCCTTTTAACGAGCTTAAGCTCGACCGCAGTCTTATAGAGTCCGAAACGGATGACGATGACAGAAGTGCGGCGATGATGAAGCATGTCATTGCCCTTGCCGACGAACTTGGCATGAGCTGTATCGCCGAGGGTGCAGAGACTGAGGACCAGATCAAGCTTCTGGAAAAATTTGAATGTATGAGAGTGCAGGGATTCTACTTTGATAAACCTCTTGAGAAAGATGTATTTATGCAAAGACTTTTAAATCCTCACTATGAACGAAGATAATGGATGAACAGTTTTCAAGAGCAGCTCTGCTCTTTGGCTCAGACGGGATCGACAGATTAAATAGATCACATGTCATACTCTTTGGAGTGGGCGGCGTTGGCGGGTATGTTGCGGAAGCCCTTGCCAGAAGCGGGATCGGACATATATCTCTTGTCGACAGCGACGTCGTCGGTATCACCAATCTCAACAGACAGATCATAGCTCTTCATTCGACTATAGGCAGAAAAAAGACTGAGGTCATGCGGGACCGCATACTGGATATCAATCCCGGTGCGGAGGTAACGGTGCATGACTGTTTTTTTCTTCCGGAAAACGCTGATGAGTTTGATTTTGGTTCATATGATTATGTGGTTGATGCTGTTGATACAGTCACAGCTAAGCTTGAGATAATACAGAGAGCCAAAGCCTGCGGTACACCGGTCATAAGCAGTATGGGAACCGGAGACAAGACTGATCCCTCGGCTCTTCGGATCGCGGATGTTTTTGATACCACGGAATGTCCTCTTGCCCGGGTGATGCGCCGTGAATGCAGGAAGAGGGGGATAAGTGATCTTAAGGTCGCATTTTCCACAGAGATCCCGAATGAACATAAGGAAGAGACAAAAGAAGAGCTTCCGGAAGGCAGACGCAAGATCCCGGGAAGTACTGCATTTGTTCCGCCTGCGGCAGGACTGATCATTGCATCTGAAGTGATAAAGGATCTTTTAGGCTGATATATATATAAAGGACGAATGGTATTTTTTAAGGACGAACGGTACTTTTACGGCACTTGCATATCCTTTATCATAGGCAGTGGGGAGATATAACAGTCGCGAGGCTGTAATATCGTAGCAACACTTATGCTGGGGGCAGATTTAAGTGGTTTTAGGTGAGGAGAAGGCACGGTGAGTATCCGGTTGAGGTGGATACGAACGCATTGTCCGAAATTATCAGGAATGTCGGTGGCATACACAGTCATTTCTGATAATGAGGAAAGTGCCGAGAATAAGCTCGGTTCGCATCAATGATTGTATTTCCAGTCGTTGTATAAGGCGTGTATTTCCTGTTTTCTGGATCGTGAGATCAGTACTACGGTGCCGTCCTTCAGACAGCACTCATTTCCGATTATATTATCAATAAATGAAAGATTGACTATGAAGCCGCGGGAGATAAGGGCAAATCCTTCCGGCAGCAGTTTTTCTATTTCCGAAAGAGTCATGGTGACGAGGAGAGATCCTGCATCTGTCCCGATCTCTGTCTTGTTTCTAAGGCTCTGGATGAATCTTATATTGCAGCAAAAAAGCCGAAGATCGGTGCTGTTGCTATGAACGGTTATATAGGGCTTGAGACATGTGGTATCATAGCGCTCGAGCGCATCCCGGACCTGATCGAGAGTGTAGGGCTTGACGATATAGCCAAGAGCCCGGATCTCAAAGGCTTCCACGGCGAAGTCTCTGCTTCCGGTGACAAATATGATCGGTATCCAGGGAAAAAGGTCATGAAGCTGTCTGCCTGTTTCCATCCCGTTCATGACGGGCATGAGACAGTCGAGAAATACAAGGATGCTTTCTTCCGATGATTGATCTGTGATCGTGGATCTCATATGATCGAGCAGTTCCGATCCTGATGAGAAACAGGAGATCTCGGGGAGTTCGGAAGGAGTACCGGATACGGATACACTTTCAAATACTTTTCGTATCATGGCACTCAGCTTAATCCGTTCGCTTTTTACATCGTCGCAGATAAGTATCTTCATGATCGTAGGGAGGCCTTTGGGGTTGAAAAGCTTTTACTCAAACATTATAACACAGTACGGTAATAAATCGACAAATCTGTGTTATAATGGCGTCATTGTATCCGGAACGTGAGAGGATTTGAATATGAACATCACTGATATAAGAAATGATTTCCCGATACTTAAGGATAATCCGGGATATATTTATTTTGATAATGCAGCTACCAGCCAGAGGCCGGTCCAGGTTCTGGATTCTGTTGAGAAGTTTTATCGTACCACCAATGCCAATCCCTTAAGGGGCCTGTATGAATGGAGCATCGGCGCTACGGATGCATATGAGAATGCAAGACAGAAGGTAGTGAGCTTTGTTAATGCGGATTCCGAAGAGGAGATCGTATTTGTACGCAATGCGACGGAAGCGCTCAATCTTGTGGCTTATTCCTGGGGCATGGATAACCTTAAGGAGGGTGATGAGATACTCATAACAGTTATGGAGCACCACAGTGATATCCTGCCCTGGCAGATGGTATCACGCAAAACCGGAGCTAAGCTTAAGTTCATTGAGCCGGAAAACGACGGCACCATCACTGAGGAGAATCTCAAGAGCTGCGTTAATGAGAATACAAAACTTATAGGAATGGCCGCGGTTTCCAATGTTCTCGGCGTAAAAAATCCCGTAAAGCTTGCGGCGGAGCTTGTTCATACAAACGGCGGTGTCATGGTGGTTGACGGTGCACAGTCCGCTCCTCATATGAAGACTGATGTTAAGGCTATAGGGGCAGACTTTTTCGCATTCTCGGGACATAAGATGCTTGGCCCCATGGGCATAGGTGTTCTTTACGGTAAGAGATCATTATTTGAAAAGATGTCTCCCTTCCTCTCCGGCGGTGAGATGATTGAGTATGTTAAGAGGGATTCTGCGACTTTCGCGGAACTTCCGCACAAATTTGAGGCGGGAACAGTCAATGCTTCCGGGGCTGTGGGACTTGCGGCAGCTATCGATTATCTTGAAAATATCGGATTTGATGAGATAGAAGCGCAGGAGAACAGAGTAACGAAGATAGTATATGAAGGATTAAAGAACATTCCTTATGTGCATGTATACGGTAACAGTGATTACTCGAAGCATTCGGGAATAGTGACTTTCAATATCGACGGATGTCATCCTCACGACATAGCTACAGTGCTTGATGACGAACATATCGCAGTGCGTGCAGGTCACCATTGTGCGCAACCTCTTATGGAATTCATGCAGGAGAGGCTGGATATGGAATTCCGCGCGACAGCAAGAGCAAGTATGTATTTTTACAATACGGAAGAAGAAGCGGAGCGTTTTGTGGAAGCCGTCAAAAAGGTAAGAGGCTGGCTTGGTTTCTGAGTGCCGGA
>Ga0256407_10005495_pt1 | contig 20269 bp, 9 predicted proteins | sample RumenRJG_04DNA_FD_193489 | JGI IMG/M metagenome (GOLD analysis project Ga0256407, IMG submission 193489) | Bovine rumen microbial communities from Lethbridge, Alberta, Canada - RJG_04 | ecosystem: Host-associated > Mammals > Digestive system > Stomach > Rumen | place: Canada: Alberta | collected... | reverse complement strand
TTTGCTATTTTGGCTTTTTTAAATTTTATTTAAAATCCATATATTTTATTATTTTTTGTTATTCAATATAATGTGAATAAAGAATAAAAATGGAATTTATTTAATTAAAAATATAATTTAAAAATGGTTACAGAATTATATTAAATCAATTATTTATTTTTTCCAATGTTGAATTTTAAAAATACTTCACAAATTAATTAAATATATATTTAGGCATTGAAATAAAAAATTAAATTTATTAATATTATAAAAAATTTTTTATAAATTTTTTCATTTTACTTTTTAATATAAATACATTATTTACTTCATTAAAAATAAATAAATTAATATATAAAATTTATAATATAAATTAAAAAAAATTTACATTAAATATACTAAAATTTTTATTTTTCATCTTCTTCAACTTTTTTATCTTTATCTTTATCAATTTTTTTTTTTCTTTTAATAACTTTATTAGGATTAACAATTTTTGAAATTTTTTCAATTTTTTCTTGATATTCTTTAACATCAATTAAATCAAACATTTCTAAAACTTTTCTCATATAAACCATTTCTCTTCTAAATTGTTTTAATTGTGCATCATTTACAATATTTGGTTTTTTTCCTACAATTTTTTCCATTGAATCAATAACATTATTAAATTCCATTTTAAAAATATTTATAATATCATTTTTTAAAAAAGCATATTTCATATTATCATATATTTTTTTCATTTTTGTAAATTTAAATATATATTCATTATAACCTTTCCCTGAGAAAATAGGATAATTTTCAAAATTTAATTCATTAAATAAATTTAACATTTCTGAAATTAATTCATTTAATAATAAAATCATAGAATATTGAGTACTTTTTTCAGCATCTTCAAAAGTTAATTTTATTTCATTAAAAGGATATTTAATTAAAAATGTTTGTAATGCTCTTTTAATAATTAATATATTTGAATTTAATAAACTTAATTCTTTCTCTGTTATTAATTTAATTCCATTTATTTTTCCATCAGATGAATTTATTATTATATCTTTTTCCATTTTTATAATATCATTTATTGTTTTATATGTACATACAACAATTACTTTTTGATAATTTTCATCTATTAAATTTGAATACATAAATAAACTTTCATAAATAAATTTAATTATATAAAGTGTAAAATATATTATTTTATGTTTTGAATTATTTTCTTCAGATTCTGTTTTAATAAATAAATATTCATTATTTTTTTGTTTTTCTAAAATTTCTTCATCATCATTTATTTTATTCATATTATCAATATCTAAATCTATATAACTTGTATATTTTTCTTCATCATCTTCAATAGTATCAGTATCACTATTTGTTATTAAATCAAATACATCTTGATATATTTGTTTTATATTCATTAATTGTTCCCAATTTTCTTTTCTTAATTTTTCTTTTAAATTATCTACTTGCTTATCATAATATTTTCTAAAAAATTCTTGATATAAATCACCTATAAAATCAAACCAATATAAATTAGTATAATTTAAATATGAATTACATTTTCTTTCTACAATAGAACTTTTTTCATGAAAAATTTTTAAATTACCTGTAATAACAAATTCATTTAAATATTCATTTATTGGATTTTTTAATGTTATATCCATTTCTTTTCTTATATAAGTAGTTAAATCTTTAAAATGAACTGGGGCTAAACCAAAATTATTTTGGAATAAAAAAAGGAGATAATAATAATTAGATAATATTATTGTAAATAAATTTGAAACATAATATAATTTTTGAAAAATTTTAAAATTAAATGATTCAATTTTATTATATGAATTTTTAATTATAACATTAAATTGTTCTTTTAATTGGATTATAATTATTTTAATATCTAAATTTTGTTTTTTTATCATATCAAATAGTTCCAACAATGAAATTAATGTATTTCTTATTTTTATATTCTTTGAATCTTCTTCTATATTATTATAAATTAACATAAAATCAAAATTATCACATTCAAAATCTAAATCAATAAATGTATCTTTATCTTTTTTATCAAAGTCTTTATTCAAATTAAAGTTTGTTTTTTTTAATTCAATTTTTTCATTTGTAATTTCATTTTCTATATCATATACTAAACAAATGTCAATCAAAATATTAATAGTTTTATTAAACTCAATTAATATATGTTTTTTTTCTTTATTTTCATAATTCATTAATTCTTTTTCCATTATATTAAAAATTATCAAATCTTTAAATATTTTTTTTTCTTTAATTTCCTTAATTTTATTCCTTATATTATTAATTAAACTTTTTAATTCTTGTATTTTATTATCACTTTCTCCTTTATCTAAATTATCTAATTTACTAAAATCATCCTTAATTTTATTAATTTCATTTAAATAATATTTTATTTTCATCACATTTTGTTTTTTATTTTCAACAAGGAATAATTTTGTAGAATTTCCAATAAACTTTTCTTTTAAATTCATTTTACAATTTCTTTTTCCTTTCAAAGATGATAAATAACTATCTATTTTATGTCCAATATTAATATTATTTTCAATATAAGAAATAATTCTATAAGAATTATTAGTAACAATTCTAATTAATTCTTTATCAATCATTAAAGTTTTCAATACTAAATCATCTTTTATCATAATTATTTCATCCAAACATGTTCTTTCTAAAAAATCTCTTTTAATCAAAAAATTTTCAGGTTCATCAATAATATTATTTTGAAGACCTAAAATATCGATTAAAATACTTTGAACATATTTTTTATTATTATCTAATGTATCTTTTTTTATATTTTTTATATAGATTTCTTTATTTATATTTTCATTTGGTTTTGAATAATGATTGAATTTAAAAATAGGATATAATTTTTTTAAAGATAATGTATAATTTAAATTTTTTTTCTTTAAAAGTAAACTAAAAGTATTTCCTTGAATAAATGTTGATTTGGATAATTCATCTTCATTATCCATTTTAAAATTATCATTTATTGTAATTTGAAGTAAATTATTATTATTTGTTACGTTTGTTTTTAAATAAGATGTATTATTTTTTATTGAATTTTTTATTCCTACAAATGATATGTTTAAAATATTTTTATTTGTTTTTGGTAAATTTATTAATTCAGTACAATTTTGACATTTAAATCCTCTTAAATATCTATTTATGGGAACATTTTTTAAATTTGTTTTTAAATTAATAGTTTCTACCTTTTTTTCCATTAATTTTTAATTTATTTTAAATATTTAAAGTAAAGAAATAATTTTAACCATATTTTAGTAATATATTAAAGATTTAAAAAAATTTAAAATTATGTAGAAATATAAAAATATAATCTGATATACTATTATATCATGTTTAATAAATATAAAATAGAACTTTAAACTATCATAATACGAAATATATATAATATTATATTTTATACTAAATTAAACATTTATATATATTTATCTAAATTTTCTCCTCTTTTAATTGAGTCAAATTTTAAACATGATAAAATAATATTTTTAATAGATTTGGCAGAATTATTTACATTATTATCACAACCCCCAAATAAAATATTATATAAATCCATATTTTTTATTTCATTTATATTTTCACAATTATCAAAAGGCATATTATTATATAAATAAAAAAAAGAAATTACTCCAATATTCCAATAATCAATTTTAAAAGAATATGATTTTTTCTCTAAAATTTCAGGAGGAAAAAAACCAACACTTCCTAATGGTTCAATTAATTTTTGAAAAGGTGAAATAATAGTAGAAAAACCATAATCAATAATTTTAACATTATTATCTTTTCCAATTAATAAATTAGCAGGTTTTAAATCTCTATGTATAATTCCTAAACTATGAAGAAATTTTACTCCTTTTATTAATTGAATAATTTTTTCTAATTTTTTATCAAATGTTAATTCAACTATTGAACTTGAATTTGGACAATATTCCATTATTATATAAATATTATTTATATCTTCTAAAACATTGTATATTTTTATTATATTTGGATGAGATATTTGTTCAAATATTTTTGATATTTCTACTTCATTTCTTTCTAAAGAAGCATTTGGATCTTTATTTTGTAATTTTTTTTTATGTAATATTTTAATTGCAAATGTTTCTATTTCTTTTTTTTCTTTTGGATTATCATCTTCAAAATTTATTTTCCTTTTTCTTTCTTTTTTAGTTACTAAATATGTAATTCCAAATGCACCTTTTCCTATTTCATCTATGAAATTATATTTTTCATTTATTTCAAATGAATTAGATAATAAATATACTTTATCATAAAATACATTTCTATCAAATATTGTTGTAAATTTAAAAATATATTCTTTATCATATTTTCCAATTTGACTATTTATTATTATTTCATATAATACATTTCCTTTTTTTCCTTTATGAATTTTTAAGGGATAAGCAAAATATAAAGGAATAATTAAAATTTTTTTTTCACTTTTTTCATCACTATAATTAACAATTAAAAAATTATTAGCAAAAGCAACTTTACATTCATAATTAATTCCATAAACTTCTATAGCAATATTTTTTATATCAAGACTATTATCCTCATTTAAAGAAAAACCTTTTATTTTTTTATTTAAAACTGTATTATATATATTTGGTGAATTATATTTATTATTTTTATATTCATTTGGAAATTGTTTAAAAAAAGATGTATTAAATTTAGTACTTTTTTGTGACATTGCACCACAAATTTTTACTTTTTTTTCATGTATTTCTTCATCTTTTTTTTCATTAACATTTATTATATTTTTTCTAAAATCTTTTAAATCATTTTCAAAAGTATTTAATTCATTAAAATCTTCTAAATCTTTTGTTTCATCATCATATTCAAATTCTAAATTATAATTATCATTTATATAATCAAAAAGGTCTTTTGATGGATTTGCTAAAGATTCATATAAATATAATACTTTGGTATAATCTTTTTGATATATATGACTTAAATTATTTTGTATTAATTTAATATCATTTTTAAAAAAGAGAGTTTGATTAAATGAAAAAATAAGTAAGTAAAATAAATCTGAATTTGTTGATTGAATTATATGAGAAAATTCTTTTTTTGATAAACTTTCTTTTTCATTAAAAAAATCATTTATCATTTTATCTAAATCAATATTATCTTCTCTTAAAGTAAAAATATGAAAATAAAAAAATATAAGTTTAACATCTTCATAATATATTTTATCATCATTATTAAATGAAAAGAAATTAATTACAAAATCTAATCTATCTTCTATTGAACCATATATTATAATGATTAAATTTTTAATTAAAAAATCAATATTTAGAAGATTAGAATCATTTAAATTATCTTGAATTAAATAATCAAATAATTTCATCCTTGGAAAATATGGTACATTATAAAAAATTTTACTAAAAGTATCTCTATCAACATTAACTTTCCTTGGTAATATAGTTTCAAATAAATAATTTAAAAATTTTTCAAATTTATTTTTTGAAATTTCATCATAAATTGATTCGTACTCAAGCAATGTTTGACCATTAATAATACTTGACATTTTTTTTTAAATATATTAAAAAAATAATTATAAAAAATTTTGTTATATATATTCCACTTTTTATTTTTTTAAATAATTTATATTTATACTTATAAATTTATAAAATTATATAAAAATATATGTTAATATAATAATTTATGTCGTCAATAAATACACCAAATTATAATAAATAAATACCTTTATATATAAAATATATTATATAAAATTCATTTCCTTTAATATAAAATTATAATTTTTTCTTCTTTCTTCTTTATTCACAACCAATAATAATTTTACAATTGCTTTAAAATTTTCAGTAATATTACATTCTTTTCTTAAAGAAGGCAATTTTTTTTTATGGAATTGATTAATTAAATCAACAGTAATTTTTTCTTTAAAAGGTAATTTATCATATAAAAAAATATAAGAAATAATACCAATATTCCAATAATCAACTTCAAAAGAATATAAATTCCCATTAATAATTTCAGGAGGAAAATAACCAAAACTTCCTAAACAATCATCAACTTTTTGAAAAGGAGTAATTATTTTAGAAAAACCAAAATCAATTATTTTAATATTATTATCATTTCCTAATAATAAATTATGTTGTTTTAAATCCCTATGAATAATTCCTATACTATGTAAAAATTCAATTCCATTTATAATTTCTTTAAATATTTTAAATTTTTCTTCAAAAGAAATTGTATTTAAATTAAAAAATATTTCATTTTGACAATATTCATATATATAATAAAATGAATTTATATCTTCAAATATTTCATAACATTTTATGATATTTATATGATTTATTTTACTTAAAAAGTTTATTGTTTCAAATTCATCTCTATTTTTATTTTCCATTTTATTTACTATTTTTAAAGCATATTTTTTTTTTTTATTTTTATCTTTTGGGATTATTAAGTAAACTTGACCATATGCTCCTTTTCCTATTCTTGTTAATTTTTTATATTTATTATATACATTTTTCTCTCCAGAAAATCTGTTAAATTTTTGAATAAAATTTTTTTGACTATTTTCTTTTTTAAAATATAATATACAGGAATTTTTATTTGGATTTATTTGATTTTCTATTTTTACAAAATATAAATTCATACATTCTTTTTTTGAGTAAATTACATTTGATTCTTTAATAAAAGAATTATTATAAATTATCATTTTTAATTTTATTTTTTTTTTATTTTTTTCAACATAATTATATTCTATTAATAAGGAATTTTTAAATAAATAAATATCACTTTTCAAATATTTATTTGCTTTATTCAGTAAAAAATCATTTGAGAAAAAAATATCTTTAAAACAATTATCATTACTACTTAAATTATATGTTAACATTTTAATAAAATTTCCATTTACACTAGTTGATGATAAACTTTTTTTTTTTTTTGGAATAGAAGTATTATATTGTTTTAATTGAAAACTACTCTTTGAAAAATTAAATTGTTTATTTTCATTATTATTAATTGAATAAATTGAATTATAAGACAAAAAAGGAATAGAACTAATATCATTTGTAGATTCTATAGAATTAATTTCATTTAATATCTTTTTTTTACATATTGTTAAATCATATTCAAAATCAATTAAATCATTTAAATCAGAAAAATCTTCTTTATAAATTAAGTTTAAATTTAAATTATTATTTAGATATATAAATAAATTTTCAGTTGGAGTTATTAATAAATCATATTCAAAATCAAAATTAGACTTTAATATTTCTTTAGTAAATGATGAGTCTAACATTTTTTTATTTTTTTCATTAATAAAATCTTGAAGTAAATAAATGTCTTTTTCATTACAAAATTTTTCTATAAGAAAAAAATAAAATAAATAAAATAAATCTGAATTTCTTAATTTAAATGATTCCGTTAATTCATTGAAAGATAATTTTGATTTATAATTAAAAGTATATTCTAATGTTTTATTTATAAATTCTATATTTTCTTTACAATATGAATAATGAAAATGTAAAAATATTATTTTTACATTTTCAATATGAATTATATCTTCTTTTTCAAAAGAAAAAAAGAAAAAAAAAAATTTAATTTTATTGATAAAATTCCCATATATGATATTATAAAATGTATTAATAAAATTTTCTTTTATAGATTTTTCGTTATTTATTGATACTAATAAATCATATAATTTTTTTCTAAAAATATATGGATAAAAAGTAAATACATTTGTAAAGCAAAATTCAGATATTTGTTGTTGATTTGATAATGATTCAAATAATAATTTTAAATATTTATAAAATACTTTTTTTTTTAATTTTTTTATTTTTGTAGATTCTTCTAAAATTAATTGACCATTCATTTTAAACCTTTATTGTAAATTAAAAATTTAATTAATAAATCAATTATATTTAATAAAGAAAATTAATTTATAAAAAAAATCAAAAAATCGATATAAAAATATAAATTTTCAAACCCAAAAAATAAATTAAAAAACAACAACAAAAAATAAAAAAAAAAAAAAAAAAAAAAAAAAAAAAAAAAAAAAAAAAAAAACAAAAAAAAAAAAAAAAAAAAAAAAAAAAAAAAATAAAAAAAAAAAAAAAAAAAAAAAAAAAAAAAAAAAAAAAAAAAAAAAAAAAAAAAAAAAAAAAAAAATGGACTTCACACAAAAACCATTCCGTCCAAAAGACAAAAACATTCTATACATAAGTGACCTTCCCCCAAACACAATAGAAACAGATCTTCAATTATTTCTCCAAAAATACAAAGAATCAATAATTCTAATAAACATAATATACCACACAAATCCCTTAAACCAAAATCAAAACCTTCATGCAAAAGTAGTATTTAAAGATTCAGAAAGTGCAAACAAGGCAAGAATAGAAATGAATTTACGTAAATTAAAAGGACATGCAATTCGTTTAATGTGGGATGAAAAAGATAATTCAATAAGATATAATTCATCAACAAATTTATTTATTAAAAATATTCCATTTAATATTCAACCAAGAGAAGTTTATGAATATTTTATGAAATTTGGTGATATTTCATCTTGTAAATTAATTGAAGATGTTTATGGTAATCATTTAGGTTATGGTTATATTACTTATTATAATCCTGAAAGTTCACAAAATGCTATTAAGAATTGTGATGGGAAAAGTATTTGGAATAATCAAATTATTGAAGTTAAATATTTTAAAAAAAAAAATGAAAGAATGAGTACTTTAGGACCTCAAATTGCTAAAATTTATTTAACTAATTTACCAGGAAATTTTAATGAGAAGGAAATTATTAAATTATGTGAAAATTTTGGAGAAATTACTTCTTGTCAAATTGGTACTGAAACTATTGGGAGAGTTTATGCTATTGTTGGTTTTCCTAAAATGGAAAGTGCTGAAATGGCACAAAGAAATTTAAATAGGAAAAATATAAATGGATATAATTTATTTTGTGAAATTTATAGAGATAAAAAAAATGATAATTCACATTTAAATATTAATAATAATAATTTTCAAAGAAATCATAATTCTCAAATTAATGATAATGCATATAAAATGTGTAATTTATATATTAAAAATATTCCTTATTCTGTAAATGAAGAAATGCTAAATAAAGTTTTTTCTAAATATGGTGAAATTAAATCTACTAAAATTGAAATGTATAATTTAGCTTCGAAAGTTGGTGATGAAATTAAATCTATTCCTACTAGTAAAGGATTTGGTTATGTTTGGTTTGAAAATGCAGAAAGTGCAAAAAAAGCAAGAGATGAATTAAATGGGAAATTTATTCCTGGGTATGAATCTTGGAAAAATCCATTAATTATTGAATATTTAATTCCCAAATCACAAAGGAATTTTATGTTAAATCAAGAATATAATAATAATATGGTTTATAATAATAATAATCAATATGGGAATTTTAATAAATTTAATTATAATCAACAAAATCAAAATATAAATCAATTTGGAAGGAAAGATTATTCTGATTTTAATCAAAATTCAAATATTCCTAATAATAATATGATAAATAATAATCCTAATAATCAAATTAATAAAGATAATTCAAATACTAGTGAAATGATTGATATGAATTATTTTAATAATATTGAAAATATTGAAGATAAAAAAAGTTATTTAGGGGAAATTATTTTTAAACAAATTGAAGAACATTCACTTGCTCAAGAATATAATATGACTATGGATACTATTGGAAAAATTACTGGAATGATTATAAATATTGATAATATTAATGAGATTATTGAAACTTGTCAAAAAAAAGAATTGCTTACTTCTAGAATTTATGAAGCTCTTGATTTATTAAGACAAAGGTAATTTTTTGTATTTTTTTTTATGGAATTTTTAAAAATAAATTATTATTATTAATATAAAAAAAATAAAAATAAAATAAAGAAGAAAAAATATTAAACAATAAAAAAAATATTTTCTAATATATTAAACTAAAGAATATAATTTTATTTTTTATCCTAATCCTAAACTAAAAAAATCTAATTCTGATATTTAAAATTATTTGAAATCTAATAACTATATAAAAAATCTCTAAAAAACCATAAATATCTTATTTATAATAATTCTTTTGATTTTGTTTCACATTATTATTATTATTAATATTTCCTCCATTATTATTATTATCAAAATTATCTCTATTATTATTTTTCTTCTTATTATACTTCCCTTTATTATTCCCTTTCCTATTATTATTAACAATTTTAATATTATAATTATTCTCCCCAATTAAATTAATCATATTAGCCATTTGAGGATAAGTCATAAATAATCTATTAATGATTCTTTCACCAAAAGGAACTTCTTGAATATTAGGAATATTTTCAATAATGATATTCAAAACTTCATTTTGAGTTTTCGAATCAGCATTAGCTAAAACTTTCTGTATAACATAATTCCCATGTTCATCAATAATTAAATCACTAATAATTTCTTTAGAATTAAGTGCATCAATTAATTTTTTCCTAGCAGGAGCATCAGAATAATCAAAACACTTTTCAACAACATTTGAAGAATATTTATGTTTACTATAATAAGTAATATTCCCTAATAACTTATCAACTAACTTTTCACTAGCCTCAGCATCACATAATAATAACATACTTTGAATAACATAATTCCCAAATTGATCAATAACTAAAACAAGAGAATTTTCAACTAAGCCATCAATTAATTTCTTTTGTAAATCTTTATCACTTCCATCTAAATATTTTTGTAAAACACAACATCCATGTCTATGAGTAGCTAAAGAAGCACAATTATCAATAATAATTTTATGTATTTTTGGTGCATATGATGGAAAATCATTTATTAATTTTTGTATAATATGAGTTCCATTTAATTCTTTTAATAAAGAAACAACTGAAGGTCTTATTATTGTAATAAAATATTCAATTAGTTCATTTGTAGATAAATAATTAATTATATTTTGTATTACTCTAGTTCCATGACTATTACTTCCTATATCTAAAATATTTGTTGATAAAATCATTAAAATTCTTTTTATTTGTTCTGGTTTTAATGTTGGACATAATTTTTGTATTAAATAATTACCAAAAGGATCTTTTACTAATGATGATATATAAGGTAAAATTGCAGGATAAAAATATTTTGATGATTCTTCTGGTTCATCTTCTATTTTTTTTTGAAGAAAACGACATCCTGCTTGATCTTTTGCTAAAGGGAAAATATTATATGCTAAATATTCGAAGTTTTCATTTAAATAAATATTTGGGTCTATTCTTTTTATTTTTTTATTATTTGATGTTGTTGTTGTTATTAAATCTTGACTTGTTATTGGACGTGGTTTATTTGAATTTGATGTTCTTGGTATTGCACTTGGAATTTTTCTAATTGGTTCTTCTGTATTTTTTTCATCTTGGTTTTCATTTTCAGGTTCGTTTTGAGAATTTTCATTTGTGAAATTTTTAAATAAATCTTGATTGTATGATGGAAATTTTACTCCAATTGATGGAAATTTTTTTTGAATTGAAGGATCATTATTTAAATAAAAGTTATTAAAGTAATTTGAATAATAATTTATTACTGGTTCTTTTTTATTATTATTTGATGAATTATTTTCATTTTCATTATTATTATTTTTATTTAAATTATTAGTATTATTACTATTATTATTTTGATTAATATTAAATTTATTATTATTTATATTTGTCGGGGGTGGAATAAAACCATCATTATAACCAATTAAAGGTTTTTTCCCTAATTCATAATTATAAATATTAAATTTATTATTAATACTATTATTATATAATGGAGAAATTTTTTCATCATCATCACTTATATTTAAAGTAAATTGATTTCCTTCTAAAGAATTAACAAAATTATTCCCTTCATCTTTTTCATTATTATCACCTTTATCAATATTATTTAAATTAGAATTTTCCTCATTTTCATTTGGTTCTTCATCACTATTAAAATTAAGCATATATAAATCTTTATTATCTTCACCTTCATCAAATCCAGAATTTCCTGATGAACTATTATTAGGATTATTACTATTTCTCCCACTATCACTTTTTTTAAAATCTTTATTTTTCATTTTATCTAAATTCCCTTCAATTTTTTCTTGTAATGTAGTCCCATAATTATAACTATTATTATTTAAAGAAGAATTTGAATCTCTTCCTTTAATTCCAAAATCGAAAATTGCACTTGGTGAAAAATTAAAATTTGAATATTGATTATTATTTAAATTATAATTATTATAATTATCTTTTTTATTATATTCTTCTTCGGGAGAATAATATGAAAGAATATCATTATTTTGATTTGGATGCCCCATTCCAGCATAATAGTTTACAATTGGACTGTTACTTGTTCTTGGGGAATGATGTTTATTTTCATATTCATTTTTATATATGTTTGCTTTTGAAGGATAAAATTTTGTGTTTAATTCTATTTTATCATGTAAATTATCATTTGCTGAATTTTGCGTTTTTGGAGATAAAATTTCAGGTTTTGGATTGATGCTTGATGGATATTTTGATATATTTATTATGTTATTTGAGGGCTTTGGAGATAAGGTCATTAAGTTAGGGTTTGTTATGTCTGAGTCTGATTTTTGATTTTGAATTTCTTCGTTTTTTAAATCAGGAGAACTCATATTTTTTAATAACTCTTTAATTATTTTTAATATATTATTTTTATATGATATATTCTTTATTTAATTTTTTCAAGTTTTTTGAAATGATTTTATTTTGTTTGTTTTAATATATACTTAATTTAAGATGAGCTAAATTCATTAAAAATATTTAATGTGAATTTAATAGAAATTTTTTACATTTAAAATTTTTTTTGCTAACAGAACTTTTTTTCCTTATTATTTAATAAAAGTATTATAATTATAAATTTTTAAATATAGTGTTAGTATTTCAAAAATTGAAATTATTAAATATATGTATAATTATTGTTTAATAATGGAAAAATTATAATCATATCTTTCATATGTAGAATTAGAGAAAATTTCCTTTCTCAATTAATTAATAAATTTATTTGAGAATATAAATGAATTAATAATATTTTTAAAATTAAAGATTTAATTAAAATATCTAGATAATAAAATAAAATTTATTATTTAAATTAATTTTAAAATGAATATCATCAATGAAAAAAGAACAAAATGATATGAACAAAAATTGGAAGAAATGTTTTATTTAGTTAACAATAAATAAATGTCAACACCGTCATATAAAAAAATATAAAAAATGTTGACTAAATTTTTTTTAACAATAATGTCAATCGTTCAATTTTTCACATTAAACTCACAATGAAAACATTCAAAACAACATTTTTTCACCATCATAATCATTCTTTAAATTAATTAGTTTTCTATTCAATTTTTTTATATGTTTTTATTTTTTCAAATTCAATTGTATTAATCATTCATTCATTTATAATCTTTTTTTATGAATTAATTCATACAATACAATTTCATCAAAAATAATTTTTGTTCAAACAATAAATAAATATAATTCAATAAAAAGCACACATTCATTTTAATATTTAATTTAGATAAATGATATTTTTATTTTTAAAAAAATAACTTTTTTATGGAAATTTTATTCAATAAATTAAAAAATAAAATTAATGAATAAATTATAATATTTTTTATATTAATTCAATTAATATCATTTATCTTACTTATTTAAATAATAAAGATTTTAAAAAAATCATATATTGACTTTGAATGTATTAATCAATATTATTACTATTATTTATGACTTTTCAAAATTTTTAAATGATAAATTTATAATAATAAATGACTTTGAATTTCAAAAGAATAAATATTAAAAATAAATATAAAAAATAATTTTGAAGGAAAAAATTATCTTTTAATTCAATTAATATAAATTATTGATTTAATAATGATGTATTATAGGATGAGGAATAAAATGATATAAATTGTTTTATTGAAAAAGATAATAAATTAATATTGGCTTCAAAATTGGTATTATTTTTCATCAATTTCTATAACTTTTTTTATTAATTAATATTTTATAAATATATTTTAATAATATTCTTATTTATATCATTTTCAGTTTAAATAATTATAATTTTTTTTATAATTAAACAATTTAGTAAATTAAATTTTTTATAATTTAAAAAAACTTTTTTGAAATTAAGCATTTTTTTATCCTATTTAATAATATGAATTAATATAATATATATATTTTTTTTATTTATCATTATAATTTTATTATTATATATTTACAGTTTTTTATTAAAAATCAAAAACAAAAAGTATCAATTAATCAATAAAATTATGATTTACCTATAATCAGTTTTTAAATATTAAATTTAAATAAATCATTCAAATATATTCAATTATAAGAATATTATAAAATTATTTTTTACAATTAATAATCATCAATTTTAAAATGGGAATAATGACATTTTTATTAAAACATAAATAAATTTTTTTAATAATTTATATATTTTATAACATCATTTTTTACTCAAAAGTAATATGAAAAACTATTTTAAAATCTCCATTTAGAATCTTTTTAAAGACAGAATAGTAATTGTTAATCTTTATTAATTATTTATAAAAATCATAATAAAAAATATTTTATTTGATAAAAAATGAACTCACATTTTAAAGATATTAACCATAAAAATATTTATTAAACTTTGAAATCATAAAAATAACAATTATTAATTTATTGTTTATCATTTTATATAATTATACTTAGAATTTTTATAAATTGAAAACTGAAAATTTCAATATTTTTTGATAAATTGACTTTTTGTTATTTTTTGAAGTATTTCCATATTTTGTATTTAGGATTTTTAAAAAGTATAATTAAATTATCTTTTTCAAATAAATTTATATTCTAAATTTATTAATTCATAAAGAAAAAATATTTAAAAATTCATATTTTAATTTTTAATAAGTAACAGAATTTGTATTAATGTTAATCTAATATCTAAAACACTTAACAAAAATGAAAAATAAATAAATACAAAACACCAAATATAATGAAGAAAAAATTAAGGTTCATAATTCCATTTTATTTAAAATAAACTAGAATAATAAGATTAAAACAAATATAAATTTATTTTTATTTTTATTTGTTTTACAATATTTGAAAATAAATATTTCATATAAAATTAAAATAAAATATAAAACAAATTAAAATGAATAAAATAGATTTTGTCTTAATTTTTTCAGTTATTACATTTATAATGTCAGCCACTTTGTCTCCTCATCCGACTGTTGATGATTATAATACTGAACCTTATCATTCATTTGATTGGCTTGATGATGATGAAAACTCATTTGAAATTAAATATTCAACCTCCTTTAATAAAGATGATTTCAATGAAACTTTTAGATATGTACTTTACAATAACTCAGTTGTTTGTTATCCAACTTGTACACCAAGTGATAAAGTTTTAAAATGTACATTAAAAGGTGCAGAATGTGGTGCTGATCCAGATAACCCGGCATATAAATATTATTATGATGTTAAATATTATCAATATTCCACAACTTATCCAAGTAATGCAAAACAAGAAGATATTACTAAAGCTATTAATAGTGGTGCTCTATCAACTACTTCAGTAGGTGTAACAATTGCAGTATGCAGTGGAAGTTTCCTCAAATATTCTATGATTTTATTAAGTTTACTCATTCTTTAAACAAATAAATAATTGAGGTAATTTATATTATGATAAATATATATAAAATTTTTCGGTTTTAAAATTTTTAATAAATTTCTAAGACTTATTTTTATCAATAATTAATCAAAACAAATTTTTAAAAATTAAGATTATCTTTTAATGAATTATTTTTTAAAAATAATTTGTTTATTAAATTCAATTTAATTCATTAATTAAATACACATTAACATCTCAATTTAATATTTTTTATAATTAAAACAATATTTTTTATTTAAAAATAAAATAATTTAATTAAAAAATATTTAAATCAATAATTATTCATTTGGGTTTTTTTGATTTGATTGGAAATGAACTTTTAATTAATCCAAATTTTTGACAAATAATTCTAAATTGCTTAATCCCTTCATTATTAAATATATCATTTAATTTAATATCTAAATCAAGATTATTTTGAATAGTTTTTAATAATAAATTAAAAATTTTATCTATTTTTTGCTTTTTACTCTCTTTTTTTTTTGTGATGAAATCTGCAAATATTGTATTAAGAACATGAAATTCATATTCTTTTACTTTTAAACAATTATCAATAATTTTATTTTTCCAAATATTTTTGTTATTTAATTCTACTTTTATTTTTTCTTTATTTTTAAATTCATTTAATATTTCTTTTTTTTTCAAAAAAATATTTAATTTATTCAAATAATTAGAATAAGCATTTTCTAATTTATTTTTTTTATTAACAACTCTAATTAAATAATTATTTTTCTCAATAAGTAAATCATAATTTTTATCCATAACACTTTTAATTCTTTTCCTTAATTCATTATCACTAGGATAATCATAATTAATAAAATTAAAATTACTTTTAATTTCATAATTTTCTTCTTCTTCTTCCTTTGTATATTCATTATCAATAAGTACACTATCAATAATTGATTCTTCACTTGAATCAGTATCAAATGAAAAATTTGTTATTTTAGATTTATTTATAAATGAAGATGTTTTGTGTAAATTTTTTTTCTTTGAATTTATACTTGAATGTGAACTTTGTGATTTATTTGATAAAGTTTTATTATTTAATGTAAATTTTACTTTATTTTCTCTTATTTTTATTGCACTTATTGGCCGATTTTGTGTTGTTGGATTTTTTTTTAATTTTTTAAAATGTTTTTTAAAATTTAATTTCTTATTTATATAATTTATTTTTATTTTTATAGATATTGAAATTTCTCTTTTATCATTTGGAATATTTGAATTTTCAAATAATTTCTTATTCATAAAATCACTTATTGTTAATTTTAAATTATTAAAATTTATAGTTGTTAATTTTTTTGCTAATTGTTCTTTTTTTATTATTAAATTAGTTATTCCTATTAATTCATTTTCTTTTATTGCTTTAACAAAATATTTTAAATCTCCTTTTATTTCTGTTTTATCACTTATTATTTTATTATCTAAAAAATCAATTGAGTCATGAAAATTTGTTTCTTCAGAAAAAAATTCAAAATAAAAATCAGAGAAATCAAAATTTAAAGGTTTATATTCTGTTATAGAAAAAAAAATTTCTTTTATTGACATTTCAATAAAAAATACTTGTTATTATAAAAATAAAAAATATAAATTATTTATAAAATCTTTATTTATTAAAAAATTTTTAAAAATTAAAAAATTCACACAAATTCAAAAAATTAATTTTGACTTATTTTAGGAATTAAATTTGCAATTTCCTTATCATTTTTAAGTATATTCATTAAAATTTGATAACAATTATGGAAAATTGTCATAATATTAGCTTCAAAAAGATGGATAAATTTGAATGATTTTTGTTCAATTATTTCTAATTCATTAACCATATTATCCAATCTTTCTTTAGGAGAATTTTCATCTGAATGAAGAATAATAAGATATTTAATCATTTTCTTTAAAACATTATTATTAATATATTTAAACAAATCATGAATATCTATCATTCTTAACCAAATATTATTATATAATGATTGTTTTAAATAATTTTCAATTAAAATAATATTATCATTTGAAAATATTATAGTATTTTCTTCTTTGAATTTTCTTATTTTTTTTAAATTTAATGTAACATTATATAAGGAAATAATAATTTGATATGTATAATTATTTATTATTGAAATTATATCTTCTAAAGTTAAATTATGAGAATGATTTGTATTATTAAATGATAAAAAATTTGGAACTTTATTTTTAAAAATATCTTTATAATTTAAATTATTAATTATAATGGAATTGTTTATAGTTGTTTTTGATTTATTTTCTATTTTTTCATTTATCTCTTTTTTTTTTATATTTTGATTTTGTTTATTTTTTAATATATCATTAATTATATTACCCAATGCAGATTTTTTTATGATAATTAAATTTTTTTCTGAATTAAAACTAACATTAATATTATAAAAATTGGCAATTAATGGATTATTTATTTCTTTATTTGATACTGTATTATTTTTTTGTGATTGAGATTTCTTTCTATTTTTTATAACAATACTTCTTCTATTTCGATTTCTTCCTTTTTTTTGAAGTCCTTTTAAATAAGTTTCTTTTTCTACATCGCAAAAAATAATTTTTAAATTCTCAAAAAGCATTTTCATATTTATAACTTCCATAAAGCAATTTTTACATATAGTTTTTTCAATAAAAAATTTCCAATTAATTAAATAAGAATTATTACATTTTTTAAGTTCATATTTATTGTTAATGTAAGTGGAATGATCAATAAAAAGATTTTTTTTTAAGAATAAAAAACAATATTTTAAATAATTTAAAAGTGTTTTTCTATTTGGAAAATATAATAATTCATTTGTATAAAAAGAGTTATAAAGACATTTAAAACAATGAATATTTATATATGTTTCTCCATATTGATTTTTATAGTAATTTTCACATTTTTTAGAAACATTAATCAAGCTTTGTTTTTCTTTTTGGGTTAAATTATTTATTTCTTCATCATCTAAATTCAATGCACTTTGATAATCTTCTTCATCTTCATTTAATTCTATTATATTAAATCCATTTATTTTAATTGAAGTCTCTTTAAGATTTATTTCATTATTTTCTTCTGAAGATGTAAAATCGGTTATTATATTTTTTGATGTATTTAGATCTTCTTTCATTTTAATTAAACTTAAATCTTGATAATAAATTAAATATAAAAAAAATTGGAAAAATAGAAAGATAGGTATTTTAATGGTTAATTTGTAAAAAATTAATTATGATGTATTAAAAATAGGGTTTATATACTTTTTGAAGTTCTTAAACTACATTTATATTATTTAAGAGTTGAATGTTTATTTTTTGAGGAAGTATCAATTATCATCTTAACATCTTTTTATATAGTTTATTCATGATAATATTTGTATATTTTTTGGTAATTGATTATATTAGTTTTACATTAGTTCTTTTTTTTAATCATTTAAATATTTTTTGGGCTATATTTATTCTTTAAAAAGAAGTTTTTTTAATTCTAATATATAAAATTAATTATAAAGAGAATATATTTGTTTTTAAACTTATTTAAGATTTAAAATAATAAATTTTTTGAAAGATTATTCCAAAATCTTGCAATCTTTTTTAACATTATTTCAAGTTAAATATCCTAAATTTATAATATTGAAGTTAAAAATTATAAAAAAATAATTTTTTTAATATATAACTACTGGAGAAAGGAAAAGAAATTAAATTACTTAATAACTATTTCTTGACAAATTATAATTTTTTTCATATAATCTATTCTAAAAAAAATTAAATTCCAATACTTAAATCAATATCAAATACAAATTTTATTTTCTAAAAAATAAAAAAAATCACCTAAAATATAAATTAAAAAAAAATTATTTATTTAATTTTTTACAATGAAGAAAAAAACAGAACCTGAATCAGCGGAAAAATTTTTACAAAGAGCTTATTCAAGAGTATTTCACGCAGTAAAAAATTGGGAACAAAATACAGAAAAAAAATTATCAGATTTTCAAAAAAAAGAATATGATAAGCATACTTCAAAGGATGTAGAATTAATAATAAAAAAATACAATGAATTATTATTATCATCAAATTATAATAATGAATATAAATTATTATTCAAATTAATTATAGATGATTTATATACTGATTCTAATGATAAGGAAGCTGCTTTAGTTGAAAAAGAAGTTACTAGTAAACCTGATTTATTTTATTTTGATTGTGAAATTTTAAATTGTATTTGTGATGGATTATATAATAAAGAGAATTTTTCTTGTAAAAAAGTTTTAGAAAAAATTGATGATATTAAAGTTAGTAAAATATCTTTTCAATATAAAAAATTGTGTAAATATATTATTCAAGTTAAATATGGAGATTTTGATTTTGAAAATTATATTCATTTATTTGTACTTGGGATGAATCCTTATAATTTTAAAAAGTTAATCAATGAATTAAGTGATATTATTGATAAAATTCCTTTTCCAAAAAATGTTAAAGAGTTGTTTCAAATTAAAACTTTACAACGTATAAATAAAGAAATAGAATCAAAAAATATTAATAATCAAAAAAAAGATGATAAATAGAAAAAATAATTTCCTAAATTCCATCTTTATTAAACTAATAAA
>Ga0256407_10005493_pt1 | contig 20276 bp, 14 predicted proteins | sample RumenRJG_04DNA_FD_193489 | JGI IMG/M metagenome (GOLD analysis project Ga0256407, IMG submission 193489) | Bovine rumen microbial communities from Lethbridge, Alberta, Canada - RJG_04 | ecosystem: Host-associated > Mammals > Digestive system > Stomach > Rumen | place: Canada: Alberta... | reverse complement strand
TAGTCTTGCGATTTTTTTGAGAATCGCAAAATTACAAATTCAGATCCGTTCGCTAGTAAAACCTCTATAACAAACTAAATTTCAATTATTTCAAAGAACTCTTTCTTATTTTAATGGGACAGTAATGTTCGCACATATTATCTAAATTTGCACTATGAGTTACACACATCTAGTCTATCACATAGTTTGGCGCACTTATCGCAGTTTGCCAGCCATCAATGAAAGCCATGAAAAAGACTTGTATGGTTACATATTAGGGTATGTTACCAATCACAAGGGCAAGCTCTTTCGCATTGGTGGCATGCCCGACCACATCCACATGCTCATGTCTATCCCTCCCGATGTGGCGGTGTCCGAATTTATGAGGGCGTTGAAGTTCGCCACCAGCAATTGGTTGAAGCAGAATCCTCATTTCCCTCTTTTCTCGGGATGGGGTGAGGGCTATGCGGCTTTCACGTACTCTAAAGACCAAATACCAGTGGTGAAACAGTATATCATTAATCAGAAAGAACACCACAAAGTAACGACTTTTGCCGAGGAGTATAGGAAGTTTATTATTGATAATGGTGGAACGATAGACGAGAGATTTTTCCTTGTGGACTAATGGGGTCGCCGTCGGCGACGTGATGGGAGGCGGTGACAATCCGGGGGTGCCACTTGCTGCAGTCGCTTCGCTCCTTTGGCAAGTGGTACCCCCGGTTACCCAGCGGTCAGCCTCCGGCTGAGGTGGCGAGAAGTGCCGTGGATGTCACCCTCCGGCTGACGGTGGCGAGAAGTGCCGTGGATGTCACCCTCCAGCCGAGGTATGGTGGTGGCGAGAAGTGTCGTGGATGTCAGCCGAAGGCTGTCCTCTGGGTAGCCCCCAGTACCGATTGCCGCAGCGAGCGACAGCGAGCGTAGGCAGTCGGCACTGGGGGTATTTGATACCCCCTCTCCATCAGCCGAAGGCTGACCCATATCATGAGGCGGGCATCAGCCGAAGGCCGATAGTGGCGAGAAGTGCCGTGGATGTCAGCCGAAGGCTGTCCTCTGGGTAGCCCCCAGTACCGATTGCCGCAGCGAGCGACAGCGAGCGCAGGCAGTCGGCACTGGGGGTATTTGATACCCGTTCCCCATCAGCCGAAGGCTGACCCATATCGTGGGGCGGATTTCAGCCTCCGGCCGAGGTGTGACGTGGCGTGGATGGGGTCGCCGTCGGCGACGTGATGGGAGGCGGTGACAGTCCGGGGGTGCCACTTGCTGCAGTCGCTTCGCTCCTTTGGCAAGTGGTACCCCCGGTTACCCAGCGGTCAGCCTCCGGCTGAGGTGTGACGTGCCGTGGATGTCAGTCTCCAGCCGAGGTTTGGTGGTGGCGAGAAGTGCCGTGGATGTCAGCCGGAGGCTGCCCCCTGAGTAGCCCCCAGTACCGATTGGCGCAGCGAGCGACAGCGAGCGCAGGCAATCGGCACTGGGGGTATTTGATACCCCCTCTCCATCAGCCGAAGGCTGACCCATATCGTGAGGCGGATTTCAGCCTCCGGCTGACATCAACGGCACTTCTCGCCATCTCAGCCGAAGGCTGTCCTCTGGGTAGCCCTCAGTACCGTTTGCCGCAGCGAGCAACAGCGAGCGGAATAAGTGTCAAGGGGTGGGCACACGAAAAATACAAACTTGTCGCCAGCGGCGACCCCCTTTGTTTTGCAGGGCAACAATGATTTTTTATAAAAAAACGTGATAAAAATGCTTGTTTATTTCATCTTTTATGCTTAATTTTGCACAATCTATGTAGATGTAGAAACTAATACTACAATTTTTAGAGATTATAATTCTTTTATTTATTAACTTAACAAAACTCAATTAAGATTATGAAGAAAATTTTGACTCTTCTTTTCGCAGCTGTTACAGTAGCAGCTTTTGCTGCTCCTGCAATGCAGAAAGCCAAAAAGCTTCAACCTCAAAAGTCTGAAGCTAAAGTTGAGATGAAAGCCCAGAAGATGGACCTCTACACCGGCAAGGCCGGCATGATGAAGGACTTCACCAGTGGCACCGACACCATGTACCTTACTCCTAAGGGTACATTCTTCTCTGCTTACTTCCCCTACAATGGTAGCTTGTATTACTGCTACAACCTGGCTGTGATTCCAACTAACATCGAGACCACTTGGACCAACATCTCTACGGGTATCGCCAGCGAGAACTACGACTGGGTGTTGTACAACCCTGCTATGGACGAGGAGCACACTTCTATCGTTGAGGGTCAGAAAGACCTGGTAACCACCTTCCCCAACTATCCCGGATGGTGGATTTCTCCACGCCTGATGGCCGATGGCTACAACGATGCCGACTATGAGGCTGAGAACTACTATGCCTTTGACGGTGCAGTGCAATATGGTGGCAAATGGGAGGATGACGTCAACGGCGACGGCTCGTCGATGACCGGCATGTATCAGTTCGCGCCCCGCGCTGATTACAACGACATCATGCGCACACAGTTTGGTGCCGGCTATGGCGATGGTGCTAACTCATTCTACACCGACCTGCCCGACGCTTACAAGGTAGAAGGTTCTGACGATGGCAAGATCGTGAACTTCATCCAGTACTTCAACTATCCTGGACACCCCTACACCTTCTCGCGCATCCAGTTCTATGCAATGGTTAAGGCTACTGCCGGCCAGACACTCACCGCTAAGGTGTGCCGTGTTAACGACAACGTGCTCGACATCGACAACCCCATCGCCGAGGCTGTTTATGAGTTCGCTGCCGACGACCTGGGCGAGGAAGCTAAGGCTCTTGACTTCTACTTCGAGACCGAGGATCCTGAGCTGGGCCTCACCGAGGAGCAGTGGCTCACCATCGATGGCGAGATGGCTATCGTTATCGAGGGCGTTAATGAGGTCGAGAGTATTTCTCCTATCATGAATGCTATGACTCGCGATGCCGACGTGGCTCACGACGAGTTCTACAGCCACTTCTGCAACGGCTATGCTCTGTGGGAGTTCTACAGCGCTGGTGAGGTTATCGACACTCGCATCTATCCCTGCCACATGGGTTACTACTGGGGTTCGGGCGACGACGCCGGTCTTCCCGAGAACCTGCTGCTCTCGATCAACGCACAGATGGCTTACATCGAGACTGTTGCCGACAACGCTACCGAATATGCTATCCCTGCCGAGGGTGGCAACTTCACTATCGAGCTCAAGGCCAGCGAGCCTTACGATGCTTGGGGTGTAGAGGATATCCCCGCTTGGATGACCATCGAGGCTGCAGATCAGCTCGACGAGGAGGATGGCAGCTACACTGGCTACACCACTCTCACTGTAAATGTTGAGCCTAACAACAATGGCGAGGTGGTTTACACTCTCCCAGGCACTGAGTTCAAGATCATCGTTGGCGAGGGCGGCTCTACATCTGTTGCTGGCGACGTTAACGGCGACGGCACCGTGACTGCAGCCGACGTTACTCTGCTCTACAACATCATCCTTAACAACGACTGGACTGGCGTAGTTAACGGCGACCAGAACGGCGACGGCGAGGTTACTGCAGGCGACGTTACTATTGTCTATAACGCTCTCCTTGGTGCTAACTAATAAAGCAACAACCCCTAAGCGACATTTATTTAGAGCGACTACTCGCCTTTAATTCACGTTTATTATTTATTAGTCACTCACAAGAGTAGTCAATCTCTTAATAAATATCCCTAAAAATGGCGGCCCCCATTCCCGGAGGCCGCCTTTTATGTCACCCTCCAGCCGAGGTCTGGTAGTGGCGTGGATGGGGTCGCCGTCGGCGACGTGATGGGAGGTGGTGACAATCCGGGGGTGCCACTTGCTGCAGTCGCTTCGCTCCTTTGGCAAGTGGTACCCCCGGTTACCCAGCGGTCAGCCTCCGGCTGACGGCGGCGAGAAGTGCCGTGGATGTCACCCTCCAGCCGAGGTTGTTCTAGCTATCCGCTTTATCTAATGCGCTTGTCTTCCCCGTTCCTCGTTCCCCGTTTAACGGACAAGGCACGCCTTGTCCCTACATCACCCATTTCTCGTTCCTCGTTCCACCTTAAATCACGGTGTCTTCATCGATGAGGTTGTTGAGCAGGGCATAGACGGTGAGGCCGGCCACGCTCTTGATGCCGGTCTTGCGCACGATGTTCTTGCGGTGGGTGGTGACGGTAAACACGCTCACGTTTAGGCGTGAGGCAATCTCTTTGTTCGACAGACCTTTAGCGACCTCTATGAGCACTGCCGTCTCGCGGCGGGTGAGCTCGTGGCTGCTCATGGCGGCGTCGCTGGTGGCAGCCTTGGCGCCCACTTCAAGCACCGTCTGGAGGATTGCCTGCTGGCTGTCGCGAATGTCGATCACAGCGTCGAAGCGCTTGAGCCGTGCTTGCTTCACATACTGATACACCAGTGCCACCACCGCCATGCTGCGTGCCGCCTTGCGCAGCTCGGTGACGTTGTCGTTGAGCGTGGGGTTGATGATGAGGATGTCGGGCCGCAGCACGTCGAGGCGGTTGCTCAGGTCGTCGATGCTGTATTCTGGCTTCAGGATTTTGAGGTCGGTGTGGACGAGTGTGGCCAGCAGCCCTTCTACGATTATCTCCGAGGGCTCCACTATCAATACTTTCCTTTTCATAGCTTGGCGGTTTTCTCGAGTTGCTTAACAAAGGGTCCCAAAATTTTATCCTCGACGATGGCGTGCTTGCGCAAGTCGAGCGCGAGCTGAAGGATGTCAAAAATCATGTCGATGGCGTCGTCATCGGCATGTGAAGGTGCGGCGGGCTCTCCGTCGGTAGTGACATGGCGAGCCTTGCTGGCATCACACCCTGGCAGATACTTGAAGATGATTTGCACCAGGTCGCTGAGTTTGTCCTCTAGATTGCCGTGCGATGCAAGGAAGTCATTGATTTTGAAGTTGTCGCTCTTGCCGCCAATGAGGTTGCTGATGTGAGGATAGACGGTTTTCTCCTCATGGGCGAAATGCTCGCGCACCTCCTCGATATAGGTGCTGAAGAACTGCTTTATCGCCTTGCCAGCGCGCGGTGGCAGCATGTTGGCAATCTTGTCGAGGTGATGCCCTATGTGTGGCAAGCGGCGGTTGAGGTAATAGTCGTGAGAGCGTAGCAGGTAAGGCACCAGCCCCTGCATGGGGGTGGCACGCAGCGTGGCAGCCTGCGGCATGAACTGGTCGTTGCTATACACCTCGCAGATGAGCAGGAAGAACTTGGCATCCACACCATGCTCGCTGCACACCTGCGCTATCGTCTTGTCGCCAAACCCCATGGGGATGCCAAAGTGCGACAGCGTGAGCAGCAGCTGTGGCTGGGCGGTAATCATTGCCGACAAGTTGTCGGTATCCTTGTAAAGAAAATCATTCATATTTTTTTGTTTTTTTATGCCACAAAGTTAGGGAGAATTTTGCAGAATGCAAAATCCTCCCTAATTATCATTTTTAGATAATCTAGAAAATCTAGAATTTCTAGCACTTCTAGATTGAGATTCTAGATATCAATCTCCGATCCTCGATCTTCGATCTTCGCGCCGCAGGCGTTTACTTCACAGGCACTTCCTCGAGGGCCTTAACCAGCAGCTTCCAGAATGGCTCGGCAGCGGGGATGTAGGCGCGCTCGATGGTGGTGTGCGGGCTCTTGAGGGTTGGACCAAAGCTCACCACGTCCATGTGTGGGTACTTGCCCAGGATGATAGAGCACTCCAGGCCGGCGTGATCCACTTGCACGATGCCGTCCTCACCAAAGAGCTTCTTGTAGATGTCGAGGAGCATGTGCAGAGCCTCGCTGTCGGGGTTGGGATCCCAGCCAATGTAGTCGCCGCCGGTCTCCACCTTGAAGTCGGCGAGGTGGAAGCAGGTCATGAGCATCTTCACGATATAGTCCTTCATGTCCTCACGAGCCGAGCGGGCGAGAATCTTCACAGCTGCCTTGCCGTCCTCAATGTCGATGATGGCGAGGTTGCTCGAGGTCTCCACCACGTTAGGATAAGCGGGGATGAAACGCACCACGCCGTCGTGGCAGGCATAGAGGGCGCGCAGGATGGTGGTCTGGTCGTCGAGCGACATCTTCATCTTGGGGCGGTCCACCTGCTTGAGGGTGAGGTCAACGTTGTCCTCAATGAGACGGAACTGGCTCTCAAAGTCGGCCTTCATGGTCTTGACGAGCTTCTTCATGCCCTTGAGGTTGTCCTCGGGCAGGGTCATCACTGTCTCGGCCTTGAAGGGGATGGCGTTGCGCATGTTGCCGCCATGCCAGCTCACCAGGCGAGCCTTGTGGTCAACGATAGCCAGCTGCACCAGGCGAGCCATCAGCTTGTTGGCGTTAGCGCGGCCCTCGTGAATCTCGAGGCCGCTGTGTCCGCCCTTGAGGCCCTTGAGGGTGATGCGCACGGCAATCTCGCCGGCGGTGGTCTTCACCTCGTTGTATTTGCGGGTGGCGGTAACGTCGATGCCACCGGCGCTGCCTATTACAAACTTGCCCCAGGTCTCACTGTCGAGGTTGAAGAGGATGTCGCCCTTCATCTGTCCCTTGGGCAGGTCGTTGGCGCCATACATGCCTGTCTCCTCGTCTTTAGTGATAAGGCCCTCGATGGGACCGTGCTTGAGGGTGTTGTCTTCCATCACTGCCATGATGGCGGCGATGCCCAGGCCGTCGTCGGCGCCCAGTGTGGTGCCTTTAGCCTTGATCCAGTCACCGTCGATATATGGCTCAATGGGGTCGGTCTCAAAGTTGTGCTTGCTCTCGGGGGTCTTTTGAGGCACCATGTCCATGTGGGCCTGCATGGTGATGCACTTGCGGTTCTCCATGCCAGGGGTGGCGGGCTTGCGCATAACGATGTTGCCGGCGGGGTCTTGGAAGGCCTCAACGCCCACACGCTTGGCAAAGTCGAGCAGGTATTGTTGAATTTTCTCTACATGTCCCGATGGACGGGGAACTTGCGTGAGCGCATAGAAATTGCGCCAGATGCACTGCGGTTGCAGTTTTTCAATCTCGTTCATGATTGTGTTTTTTGTTGTGTTTTAGTTAATGTGTATTGGTTTCATTGTTTCAATGCCACAAAGATAACGATTTTAAATAACATCACCCAAATAAAACCCAAGAAAAATGAAAAACGGACAAAAAGAACCGACTCCTTTTTTCCAAAACATTGTGAAAAACCTGCATAATGCATAAAAATACGGACAAAAAGAACCGACCCCTTTTTCCGATTTTTCCCGATTTTCGGACAAAAAGAACCGACCCTTTTTTCCGATTTTGCCATCATTTTGGTTAAAAAGCGGAACAAAAATAGGTGAAACATCCAAAAAAGCCCCCAAAATCATGCATAATGTATAAAAATTCGGACAAAAAGAACCGACCCCTTTTTCCGATTTTTCCCAATTTTCGGACAAAAAGAACCGACCCCTTTTTCCGATTTTTGGAAAAAAGAGGGTGATGTGGGTGAGATGGGTAAAAAAACACGGTGAAAAATTTGCAAAGTAGAAAAATAAGCACTACTTTTGCGTAAAACTTACACGTTATAATAAAATGGAAGAAGAAAAGAAATATTGTTACAAATATCCTCACCCCTCGGTGACTACCGACTGCGTGATTTTTGGTTTTGACGGCACTAAGCTCAAAGTGTTGCTCATAGAGCGTGGCATCGACCCCTATACGGGGAAATGGGCTTTGCCTGGCGGCTTCCTGCGCATGGATGAATGTGCCGAGGATGGCGCCTTGCGTGAGCTTAGGGAGGAGACAGGCCTTGAGACGGCCTTTATCAAGCAGTTCCACACCTTCACGGCTCCCAACCGCGACCCACGTGAGCGTGTGATTACCATTGCCTACTATGCTCTGGTGCGCCTGCAGGATGTGCAGGGTGGCGATGATGCTGCCCGCGCCGAGTGGTTTGCGCTCGACAATGTGCCAGCACTGGCCTTCGACCACGACCACATACTGCGCATGGCCACCAGCGAGCTGCGCCGGCACATTCACTTCGAGCCAGTGGGCTTTGAGCTGCTGCCACAGCAGTTTACGATAAAAGAGTTGCAGTCGTTGTATGAGGCTATTCTTGATGTGAAGTTCGACCGCCGCAATTTCTACAAGAAGATGCAGCACCTGGAGCTGCTCACTCAAGTCAATGACTCCACCACGGCAAGAAGGCAACCATTCCTCTTTGAATTTAATGATAAGAAATACAAAGAACTGAAACACCGAGGCTTCAGGCTGGAATTTTAATAATTCAAGTGCTTGAAGTTTAGAGTTTTGAGACGATAAACGAAAAACCATAAACGAAATTAATTATGAAAAACCTAGTAGTATCATCGGGTGCCGGCATCAGTGCCGAGAGTGGTATCAAGACCTTTCGCGATGCCGATGGACTGTGGGAGAATTATCCCGTGATGGACGTGGCAAGCCACGACGGATTCTTGCGCGACCCGGCGCTCATCCACAAGTTTTACAACATGCTCCGGGCAAAACTGGTTAATGCCGAGCCTAATGCGGCGCATTACGGACTGGTGGAGCTCGAGAAGTATTTCAACGTTAACGTGATCACGCAAAATGTTGACGACCTGCACGAGCGTGCTGGCTCAAAGAATGTGCTGCACCTGCATGGCGAGCTCATGAAGGTGCGCTCACTGCGGCACGAGGAGCGGGAGTATAAGCTCCCCTGCGACCAGCTCACCGACAAGGGCCTGGAAACGAGCATCGACACCCGTGACCCCTACGGCGACCCCGTGCGGCCTCACATCGTGTTCTTCCAGGAGGCTGTGCCCAACATGGACCAGGCGTGCGTGCTGGCACAACAGGCCGATGTGTTTGTCGTCATTGGCACCTCGCTGGTGGTGTATCCTGCCGCGTCGCTGCTGCACTATGCCCCCCGCAATGCCGAGGTCTATTACATCGACCCTCGCCCCAGTGCCGTGCCCAGCTATGTGCATGTCATTGCCAAGCCAGCTACCGAGGGCGTGCGTGAGCTGATTGACATACTCACTAAGTAAAAACTGTAATTATGACTGACCGTTTTACTCCAGAATTTATCACTGAGCTGAAGCCTGGCGAGATTTTCGTCTTTGGCAGCAATCTGGGAGGCTTTCATGCTGGCGGGGCAGCGCGAGTGGCAAACCAGAAATTTGGCGCCGAGTGGGGCGTGGGGGTAGGCTTGACGGGCCAGTGCTACGCCATCCCAACCATGCAGGGTGGGGTAGAGACCATTAAGCCTTATACCGATGAGTTTGTGGCCTTTGCCGCCCAGCATCCCGAGCTCACTTTCCTGGTGACCCGCATAGGCTGCGGCATTGCCGGCTTCAGAGACGAGGAGATAGCACCGCTCTTTGCCGACGCCCTTGATGCACCAAATGTGGTGCTTCCCGAGTCGTTTGTTAATATTATTAATGGATAATAGGTGTGAAATACTCAAAATTTCTTATCTTTGCAACTTGAATTGCTTAAAAAACCTATTATTAATAATAAAACTATATGCAAGACGAGAAAGACTTACAACAACCTCTGGAAACCGTTGACATTCCCGAGAGCGCGTTGCAGGAGCCGGCGCAGGCCGAGCTCAGCAATGGTGTGATTGAGGGTGGTCAAGTGGAGCTCCCCGAGAACGCCTTCAGGCCATTGAAGGAAGGCGAGAAGTATGTCCCCATCCTCCGTCCCGAGAAGAACTATCCTGAGGTGACCCCCTACTCGGTGTCGCTGGGATTGATTATGGCGGTGATTTTCAGTGCCGCCGCAGCCTATCTGGGACTCAAGGTGGGACAAGTGTTTGAGGCTGCAATACCCATCGCGATTATCGCGGCAGGTATCGCCAGTGTCACCAAGCGCAAGAACTCGCTTGGCGAGAATGTTATCATCCAGTCGATTGGCGCTGCCAGCGGCATAGTGGTGGCAGGTGCTATCTTCACCTTGCCGGCGCTCTACATCTTGCAGGCCAAGTATCCCGAGATGACGGTGAACTTCCTTGAGGTGTTCCTCAGCTCGATGCTTGGTGGCTTGCTGGGAATTTTGTTCTTTATCCCCTTCCGCAAATATTTCGTGAAGGAGAAACATGGCGACTTCCCCTTCCCCGAGGCTACAGCCACCACTCAGGTGCTGGTGCAGGGCCAGAAGGGTGGCGACCAGGCCAAGCCGCTGCTCATTGCCGGACTGGTGGGCGGTATCTATGACTTCCTGATGAGCTCCTTCGGGTGGTGGAAGGAAGTGATTTCGACCACTGCCATCCCCGCGTTGCAGAACTTCACCGACAATACCAAGTTCCTCTTTAAGGTGAACATCAGTGCTGCGACACTGGGCTTGGGTTTCATTATCGGCTTGAAGTATAGCTTCATCATCTTTGCTGGTAGCGCATTTATATGGTGGGTTATCGTGCCACTGTTTGCAGCTGTCAGTCCGCAAATGTCGTTCCTCGACACCGATACCATCTTCAAGGAAGTGGCCCGCTCAATAGGTATTGGCGGCATTGCCATGAGTGGTATCATAGGCATCATCAAGTCATGGGGAGTGATCAAGAATGCTGTGGGGCTGGCTGGCAAGTCGTTCAAGAAGAATGCCGACGTGGAGAAGCCCGAGCGCACCCAGCGCGACATCTCTATGAAGGCGCTGGTGTTTGCCCTTGGAGCAGCACTGCTGGTGACTTTTGTCTTCTTCTGGATAGGTGTGATAGGCAATCTCTCGCAGGCCATCGTGGCATTCATCGTGGTGGTGGTTATCGCCTTCCTGTTCACTACCGTTGCTGCTAACGCTATCGCCATTGTGGGAAGCAACCCCGTGAGCGGCATGACGCTGATGACCCTCATCATTGCCTCGGGAATCTTTGTGGCAGTGGGCCTGAGTGGCTGGCAGGGCATCGTGGCATCAATGATCATTGGTGGCGTGGTGTGTACCGCTCTCTCGATGGCTGGTGGCATGGTCACCGACATGAAGATTGGTTACTGGATAGGTACCACACCTGCCAAGCAGCAGACGTGGAAGATGCTCGGCACCGTGCTCTCGGCAGCTACCGTGGGCGGTGTGATGATTATCTTGAACAAGACCTATGGTTTCTATGATGGCGCCGTGCCTGGTGAGGCTCCTCTGGTGGCCCCTCAGGCCAATGCTATGGCAGCCGTTATCGACCCCTTGATGACTGGTGGCGAGACTCCGTGGATGCTTTACATTTGCGGTGCAATTCTCGCGTGCCTGCTCAACTGGCTCAAAGTGCCTGCTCTGCCTTTCTCGCTGGGTATGTTCATTCCCTTCCAGCTCAACACGCCGCTGCTCATTGGCGGTATCATCAGCTGGTTTGTGAGCACACGCAGCAAGGATGAGAAGCTCAACAAGGCCCGCATGGACAAGGGCACACTCATCGCCAGCGGTTTCATTGCCGGTGGCGCCCTGATGGGCGTGGTGAGCGCAGCAATGAAGTTTGGAGGATTTAAGTACGAGAACCCGCTCAGCGACGGCCTCTCGAGCATCCTCGGCCTCGTGGTTTATATCGCTCTTATAATCTACTTTGCTGTTTCTTGCCTCCGTGCCAAGAAAACTGAGTAATATTTCGGTGAAATAACAGTATTATTGCTGGCGATAGCCCCATCAAGGCGGTCGCCAGCAATGTTTTTTGTGGCAATAGTGCCATAAATTGCTGTAATACCGCAAATTTTGCGTAACTTTGCACCCAAAATTGAAAAAACTTGTAAATGGCAACTTTTGAAGAATTAGGCGTGCGCGGCGACTTGCTGCGCGCTATTGAGATGATGGGCTACCAGAAACCCATGCCCATCCAGGAAATGGTGATTCCTCACTTGCTCAATGAGGATACCGACGTGGTGGGGCTGGCACAGACCGGCACCGGCAAGACGGCAGCCTTTGGCTTGCCCACGCTGCAACGCATCGACACCACATCGCTAGAGACCCAGGCGCTGATTCTCGACCCCACACGCGAGCTGTGCCTCCAAACCAAGACCGACCTTGAAGACTATTCCCGATATATCGATGGGCTAAGAATTGCGGCTCTCTATGGCGGAGCAAGCATCGAGTCGCAAATCCGTGAGGTGAAGCGTGGCGTGCAGGTGATAGTGGCAACGCCAGGACGCTTGCAGGACCTCATCAGGCGTGGAGTGGTGAAGCTCGACGCCGTGCGCACCGTTATCCTCGATGAGGCCGACGAGATGCTCAACATGGGCTTTATCGACGACATCAACAATATCTTGATTAATGTGCCCGATGAACGCAAGATGCTGCTCTTCAGTGCCACTATGCCTCGTGAGATTGCTAATATCGCCAAGGACTTCATGCACAACCCCGTGGAGTTTGTTGCCGGCACTCGCAATGAGGGCTCGGCCAATGTGCGCCACATCTATTATATGGTCAAGGCCAGCGACAAGTACCTGGCGCTCAAGCGCATCGTCGATTACCTGCCGCGCATCTATGGCATCGTCTTTTGCCGCACCCGTGCCAGTGCGCAGGAGGTGGCATCACAGCTCATTCAAGACGGCTATGACGCCGATGCCCTGCACGGCGACCTCTCGCAAGCACAGCGCGATGCCGTGATGAAGAAGTTTCGTGAGCGCAACCTGCAGCTGCTGGTGGCTACCGACGTGGCGGCGCGTGGCCTCGACGTTAACGACCTCACACACATCATCAGCTACAGCCTCCCCGATGACAACGACATTTACAACCACCGCAGTGGGCGCACCGGGAGAGCCGGCAAGACAGGCATCTCCATTGCCATCATTCACAGCCGTGAGCGAGGCAAGCTCAAGCAGATTGAGAAACAGATAGGTAAGGAGTTTGAGCGTAGAGAGGTGCCTAAGGCCGAGGAAATCATCGAGAAGCAGCTATTCAACCTCGCCGACCGCCTCGAGAACGTGGAAGTGCACGAGGAGGAGATAGCCCCCTACTTGCCTAACGTGCTCAAGAAGCTCTCGTGGCTCAGCGGGGAAGACGTGATTAAGCGCCTGCTCTCGCTGGAGTTTAACCGCATGCTCGACTACTACAAGAAGGCACCGGTGCTCGACATAGTGCCTGAGAAGAAAGAGCGCAAGCGCGGCGAGAAAAAGGAGCGCAAGCCCAATGGCGAGAAAGACCGTCGCACGGGCGAGGAGGGCTACGAGCGGGTGTTCATCAATGTGGGCAAGAGCCACGGCTTCTATGCCCCCGACCTCATTCGCATGATCAACGCCACCGAGGGTGGCAAGACGGTGGGAATAGGCCGCATCGACCTGCTGACCAACTATTCGCTCTTTGATGTGCGTCAAGGCGAGGCTCATAAAGTGATAAGCGCCCTGCGCAACAGCGAGTTCTTTGGCAAGCGCTTGCATCTTGAGATTGCCGATGCCACCAAGGACTATGCCTCTATCACCTATGAGGGCGAAGTGAAAAAGAACCGAGCCGAGCGCCGCCGCGAGAAATTCAAGGCGATGGAGCGCGAGCAGCGACGGCGCAACGAGCGCCGCACCCGGCGCGATGCCGAGCGAGGTTTCAAAAAACGCGGTGGCAATAGCGATGCCCCCGCCGGCAACTACGACAAGTTCATCAAGAAAGGAAAAAGAAAGAAGTAAAACTTATTTTTGATAATAACAGCATCGGCAGCGAAAACTCGCTGCCGATGCTGTTGCTTCTAGTAAATCTAGAACTTCTATATTTTCTAGAAAGTGGTTTTATCCCTTGAGTGCCGCCAGGGTCTCTTGCAGGGTGGCGATTTTGCTCTGGGCGTCGGCCTGCTTCTTGCGCTCGGCGGCTACCACGGCCTCGGGGGCGTTGGCCACAAAGCGCTCGTTGCTGAGCTTCTTCTCCACGCTGGCGAGGAAGCCTTGGGTGTATTGCAGCTCTTTCTCGAGCTTCTCAATCTCCTCGGCCACGTTGATGTTGTCGTGCAATGGCACTGCAAACTCGGTGGTGCCCACCATGAATGACGCAGCTGCCGGATCCTTGCTCTCCACCTTCTCGATGGCGTCGAGGCCAGCGAGCTTGAGGATAATGGGCTGGTAAGCGTTGTCCCACTCGGCACTAGCCACTTGCAGCTGGAGCATAGTCTTGTTGGGGATGTTCTTGCTGGCGCGCACGTTGCGCACGGCAGTGATGATTTCGCGGGCCTCTGCCATGGCCTTGATGATGTTGTCGTCAACAGCCTGGGGCTCAGGAATGATGGCATACATGATGCTCTCGCCCTGGGCGCGCTCGCTGATGTGCTGCCACAGCTCCTCGCTGATGAACGGCATGAAGGGGTGGATCAGGCGCAGGAGCACGTCAAAGTAGTTGAGGGTGGCATCGAGGGTGGCGCGGTCGATGGGCTGCTGGTAGGCCGGTTTCACAATCTCGAGATAGAGTGCCGAGAAGTCCTCCCAGAACAGGCGGTAGATGGCCATCAAGGCGTCGCTGATGCGGAACTTGGTGTAGAGGTCCTTCATCTCGGCGATGGTGCTGTTGAGTTGAGCCTGGAACCACTCGATGGCGAGGCGGCTGTGCTCGGGCTGCTCAATGTCGGCAACCTCCCATCCTTTAACGAGGCGGAAGGCGTTCCAAATCTTGTTGTTGAAGTTGCGGCCTTGTTCGCACAATGCCTCGTCGAAGAGGATGTCGTTGCCGGCAGGAGCGCTGAGCATCATGCCCATGCGCACGCCGTCGGCGCCAAAGCGGTCCATCAGCTCGATAGGGTCGGGGCTGTTGCCTAGCGACTTCGACATCTTGCGGCCCAGCTTGTCGCGCACAATGCCAGTGAAATACACGTTGCGGAATGGCATCTTGCCAACATACTCATATCCCGCCATGATCATGCGGGTCACCCAGAAGAAGATGATATCGGGGGCGGTAACAAGGTCGCTAGTGGGGTAGTAGTATTTCATCTCCTCGTTGCCGGGGTTGCGAATGCCGTCGAAGAGCGAGATGGGCCACAGCCACGAGCTGAACCAGGTGTCGAGGGCATCCTCGTCTTGGCGCAACTCGTCGATGGTTATGTTCTCGTAGCCAGGCATCTGGTGAGCTTTCTCAAGGGCTTCCTCCTTAGTGAGCGCTACCACAAATTTCTCCTCGTCGCCGCTCGATGGCAGGAAGTAGGCAGGGATGCGGTGGCCCCACCACAGCTGGCGGCTGATGCACCAGTCCTGGATGTTCTCGAGCCAACTGCGATAGGTGGCTTTATACTTTGGAGGGAAGAACTTTATCTCGTCGTTCATCACTGGTGGCAGTGCTATGTCGGCAAAGTGCTGCATCTTGATGAACCACTGCATGCACAGGCGAGGCTCTACGGCGGTGTCGCTGTTGCGCTCGCTGTAGCCTACCTTGTTAACGTAGTCCTCCACCTTCTCCATGAGGCCGGCATTCTGGAGATCCACGACGATGACCTTACGCACCTCGTCGCGCGTCATGCCCACATAGAGTGGCGACTGCTCGCTGATGGTGGCGTCGGCATTGAAGATGTCGATGGTCTCGAGGTTGTGGTTCTTGCCCAGCATGTAGTCGTTAACGTCGTGGGCGGGAGTCACCTTGAGACAGCCTGTACCAAACTCAATATCTACATAGCGGTCCTCGATAACGGGAATCACGCGGTTCACCAGGGGAACAATCACCTTCTTGCCACGGAGCCACTGGTTCTTGGGGTCTTTGGGGTTGATGCACATGGCAGTGTCGCCCATGATGGTCTCGGGGCGGGTGGTGGCCACCACGGCATAGCGGCGGCCCTGAGCGTCGCGGTGCACAATTTCTCCCTCGGCGCCACTCTCTCCACTCATGTCGTCGTCGGCAACATAATATCTCAGGTAGTAGAGCTTGCTGTTTTCTTCACGATAGATTACCTCCTCGTTGCTCAGGGCGGTCTGGGCCTTGGGATCCCAGTTCACCATGCGCAAGCCGCGGTAGATGAGCCCCTTATTGTAGAGGTCAACAAAGACGCGGAGCACGCTCTCGCTGCGGGTCTCGTCCATAGTGAAGGCCGTGCGGCTCCAGTCGCACGAGGCACCCAGCTTGCGCAGCTGTTGCAAGATGATGCCGCCGTGCTCGTGGGTCCACTCCCAGGCGTGCTTGAGGAACTCGTCGCGGCTCAGGTCGGTCTTCTTGATGCCCTGCTCGGCGAGGCGTTTCACCACTTTGGCCTCGGTAGCGATGCTGGCATGGTCGGTGCCGGGTACCCACAGCGCGTTCTTGCCCTCCTGGCGGGCGCGGCGCATGAGGATGTCCTGGATGGTGTTGTTGAGCATGTGACCCATGTGAAGCACACCAGTCACATTGGGGGGTGGAATCACGATTGTGTAAGGTTCACGCTCATCGGGCACCGACTTGAATAAGTCGTTGTCAATCCAGTACTTATACCATTTGTCCTCGACCGCTTTAGGGTCATACTTAGTAGCCAAAGTGTTCATATAATATATAATAATGTAGATTAAAGATTTTTTCAAACTGCAAAGATAGTAAAAATTATTCACAATGCACGAATTCATATTGCATATTGAACAATAATTGATAAAATAATATTTTAACAAAACAAAATGAGTGATTGTGGAAAAAAATGACTAAATTTGCGTTTTAATTTTAATGATGTTACTCACAATCGTGCCTTAACGATTACATTTCAAGTGATTTATGAGCAAAATAACCAAAGTCGTGTTGACTGGCGGGCCATGTGCCGGAAAAACTACCGCTCTAGCCAAAGTGGTTGAGCATTTCTCAAATTTGGGTTATCAGGTTTATACTGTTCCCGAAGTGCCCACCATGTTTGCTGTGGGAGGGGTTGACTACCTCACTAAAAACCAGTCGCTCTTTTACCAAGCCGAGAAATCCACACTACAACTGCAACTAGAGATTGAGGACCAGTTTGCTGCAATAGCCAGTGAGAGCGAGAAACCTGTGCTGCTAGTGTGCGACCGTGGCACGATGGACATCTCGGTGTATCTAACCCCCGAGACCTGGCAGGCTATCACCCAGGAGGTTGACATCCCCATCGACAAGTTGCGCGACTCACGCTATGATGCTGTGCTTCACCTGGTCACCGCTGCCGACGGTGCTGCCGAGTTCTACACCACGAGCAACAATGAGGCTCGCACCGAGGGCGTGGAGCTTGCTTGCACTCTCGACAAGAAGCTGCGCGGTGCTTGGACTGGTCACCCACACTTGCGCGTGATAAGCAACAGTGAGAACTTCGAGAACAAGATACGCCGCGTGCTGCGCGAGATTTCTAAGGTGCTGGGCATTCCTGAGCCCATCGAGAACGAGCGCAAGTTTATGGTTGAGCTCATAGGTGATATTCCCAACGCCATCGAGACCGACATTGTTCAGACCTATCTCATGAGCGAGCCGGGCACTGTGGTGCGCCTGCGCAAGCGCACGATGCAAGGCAAGTTTGTGTATCTGCAAACCACCACCAAGACCGTGGGCGAGAATGAGCGCATCGAGACCGAGCGTAACATCAGTTACAACCAGTATATGAGCATGATGGCGATGGCCGACCCCACCCGCCAGTCTATTCACAAGATTCGCAAGAGTTTCATTTGGGAGGGACAATACTACGAGCTAGATCAGTTCATCGACCCCGACCCAGGCTTCAGCGTCCTCGAGATGGACAGCGAGCAAGGCGAGGAGCCTAAGTTCCCACCATTCATCAAGGTTATTAAGGATGTGACTGGCAATGCCAAGTATTATAACATCAACCTCGCTGTCAAGACCCTATATGACTAATGCATAATTCACAAGGCATAACCTCAAGCACTGCCCGGTAGAGGGCGGTGGTGCTTGGGGGAGTGAGTTGTAAAGTGCCAGCGACAAGCCGCCCATTCTCGACAACCGCATCTTGTGATTGTGGCCACGGGGCTTGGCTTGAAGAGCGCTGTTCTATGCGGAAGACTGCTCCTGTGCCCGTGGCAAGCATCGTGTCGCCTATCACACTGGTTATTGCCCCCATCGTTGGGCGCAGGTTCAGCTCCACGCATGGATTAATGTCTATTTCATTATCGTCTCCCTTAGATTGCGCATTAAATAATAGCATGTCAACACCCAGCCATCCCTGATAGTGAGGTGCTATCATCTCATCCAGCACCTGAGTCAGGGCAACTTCCACTTCGTCGAAATGAGGATATAAAGCCTCAATTTTGTCTTTTAAAACCTTGTTGGGTGCCACCTCGCCATGGTCATACTGGCTGTGACTGTCGGTGGTGAAATGCGAGTAACCTTTAATGGTCGTCTTCCCGTTTTTGCAATAAAACTCCACTGCAATATCCATCACCTTGTCGAGGCCTTGCTCACACAGCAATGACCCTTGACGCTTGAGTGAGCCACGGCACCACTGCTCAAAGTCGGGCGACACGCCATTAATAGTGTGGTAAATGCCGCGGCCACTGCTCGACCACGGGGTCTTGATGAAGCAGTTGCCATGGCGGCTCACAAAGTTGAGCACCTCGTCGTCAAGAGCCAGCTCCTCAGGCATGGGGCACAACTGCTTGCCAAGCAGCTCCCTGAGGCGCAGGTGAATGAGTACCGACACACGGCGGTGCGAGAGTCCACGCAGGTGATAAATCTGTTCTTTTGTGGGAAGGCACTGGCTCGACACTCCCCACTTGATGAGGCGTCGTCGCAAGTCGAGGCACCATCCCCATGGCATGATTTGGTAATCGGTGAATCGACGCAGCTCGCTGCGTTTAATGGCATGAACGCCTAGGCCAAAAGTGGAGTTTAGATGCTCTAGCCACTCGGCATCGAGCTCGCTGTCGGTTACCAGCAGCGAACCAGGCTCAGCAATGAATGCTGGCAGCACCGCTAGGTCGTGAGCCATCTGCATGGCAAATGGCGGCGCCACATAATTAATGCCACCAGTGGCTAGTGCCAAGTCGTTTTGAGGATTAAAGAGGTATATATGCTTGGTGCTAGGCATCATTTCAGGTGGGTTCTAGAAATTAATTGAGATGGATTTTGAATTTGTGTCGCGCAGGTTTTTATTCAAAGTTGAAGAATAGTAGCGGGCTACATTTCAATACTTTAAATAAAAAGATGCCGCCGGAAAACAAAATACAACCAAAACATTTTTTTAGCGTTTCTTAATTTTTAGAACCCACCTTTAGCTTTTTTCCGTAGGCAGTGAGCAGCCCTTTGGCTCGGAGTGTCTTAAGAGGCACTGCCACTTCTATCTCACCATCGCAGAAAGGACCAATGGCATAGGGCGCGAACACAAACACCAGTTTGCCGTTTTTGACATAGAAATTCTCAATGCTCTCGGTAGTGATATTCTCCCACCACTTAACGTCTTTGTCGCGCTTGTCATAGGCGGGGAGCATGCGCAGCAGCTTCTTAGGGCTAGTGACGATGTCCTTGAGGGTAATGTGCTTCTCTAGAGCGGCGTCAAAGGCATAATAGCCAGTGAAAAACATGTTGTGAGCGCCACCAAAGTAGCAGTCGTTGTATTCCTTGAAGAAGACCAGATTGTCCACTACATGACTGAGCATGAGCTCTGTAGTCTCATACCAGCAGTTCATGGGGTTCTCCTCGCAGTCAATGCTGGGGGCACTGCCACATTCCTTTACATCATACTCTTGAGCCATGTTGTGCGAGCGCAGGCTTCGGTACACCCAGTCGCCAATGAAGTCGCGAAGCACACTCACATCGCTGGTGTAATAGGGAATAATATCGCGGTTGCTGCTGGCATAGAACACCGAGTCGAGCAGCAATTTGGTCAAGGCGCTAGATTCCTTGCCGTTGATGCTCACGGGCCAGTCGGCACTGACCGCCATTCTCATCTTGTAGCCCAGCGCCTGTGGGTCGTCTTTCTCAAGAAAAATAACAGAGTCGCTAACCTCAAAATGCTGGGTTTTCACTTTCGTTGCGCCTTGGGCGCACAGAGCAACTAACACAAATGCGATAATAAATATTTTTTTCATAGCCATTAAGTGGTTTTAGTTTGCACAAAAGTAAGAAAAATGTGAGAGAATAGCAAAAAAATCGCATAAAAAACACGAAAAGGTGGAATTTTTATCCACTAAAAATAGTCAAAAACACAACACAAGAGTTTTTGACTATTTTTTTTGACTTTTTTACCTTTTGCACCTTGCATAATGTGGCTAACTTTGCATCGCATAATAATTAGGACAGCAATATTATATTGCACTTTTCTATACAGATTCTATTCATAAATTTAAAGTCCCACTCGTGAGAGCCGGGCTTTTTTTATTTTAGTGAACACACTTAATGTGGTTTCTATTAATAAGTTAACAGATTGGAACGCACCCATTTGTGAATTCTAATAGCAAGTGCGAAATTAGTCAAAATTATTGATATTTTTAAAGAAACTTGATTTTGGTGTATCGAAATCAAGTTTTTTTCTTGGCCTCCGGTTGAGCTTGTATTGTACTTGTTT
>Ga0256407_10005492_pt1 | contig 20277 bp, 11 predicted proteins | sample RumenRJG_04DNA_FD_193489 | JGI IMG/M metagenome (GOLD analysis project Ga0256407, IMG submission 193489) | Bovine rumen microbial communities from Lethbridge, Alberta, Canada - RJG_04 | ecosystem: Host-associated > Mammals > Digestive system > Stomach > Rumen | place: Canada: Alberta... | reverse complement strand
TTTAGTTTGTTCATTTTTTTTTAATTAATAAAAAAAAAATATATTTTTATTTATATTTTATATTGTTTAAAACACTTTTATAAAAATCAAATTTTTTTTAATTTATTAAAAATGGGAAATGAAAGTAATAAAAAAAACCTAAATGAAAATAATAATATAATTCGGGGAAGTATATTTTTAGATGATGCAGAAGATTTAGGTGCAACATACAATATTACATCAAATTCAATAACAAAAGCAGTACATTCAAATTGTCCTTTTTGTAAAAAACAATTTAATTTAACTACAAATGAAGAACAATTAAAATATAAAAATCATGTTTTTGAATGTCAAAAAAATAATAACAAACCAAAAAATATAATAGAATATTCTCAAAGATGTCCAAAATGTAATCAAATATTTTATAATATAAACTTATATAATAATCACATAAATATTTGTGGAAGTAATGATCAATCAATTCATATTGAAGGATTAACAATTGAAGAACAAAATATGATTAAAAAAGATTTAAAAAAAAAAGTTTTACCTTTAGGAAATCCAAAAGGAACTTTTGAAGAAAAAGTAGAATATTTAAGATATAATATTCAAAATTTAAAAGTTGATTGGAGTAGTGGAGCAGAAAAAATTAATATTGAAAGAGATAAAATTTTAGAACAATCAATTCAACAATTTAAAAATATAAATTTATATAAAGAATTAAAAATAAATTTCAAAGGAGAAGAAAGTCAAGATGCAGGAGGATTAATAAGAGAATGGTTAACTGTATTATTTAATACAATTTTAGATCCTAATAATAATTTATTTGAAAGAGGTGATACTGATGAAGTTACTTATATTTGTAAACCTAGTTTAACATTAAGTAAAGAACAATATGATAAATATTTTTTTATTGGGAAAGTTTTAGCTAAAGCACTTCTTGAGAATTTAACTGTTAATTGTTGTTTTAATAAAATTATTTATCAATTGTTTTTAGATGAAAAAATGATTTGGGAAAGAGATTTAGTTTTTATTGATAAACCTTTATATAATTCATTAAAAAGTTTAGTAGAATTAAAAAACAATAATCCTGATTCAATAGAAACTTTTGGAATTTATTTTTCAATTCAATCAAATGATGGTTTTAGTTTATCAGATACAATAGAATTAATATCAAATGGTAATTCAACTTTAGTAACAAAAGATAATTTAAATGTATATATTGAAAAGAGAATAGATTATTTAATTAAATCACAAAAACCATCTGTAGATGCATTAAAAAATGGTTTTAATTCAATTATTTCATTTGATCAAATTAATAATATTTTCACATCAGATGAATTTAATTTATTAATTAATGGAACTCCATTTATTGATGTTGATGATTGGAGAATTAATACTATTTATCAAAATTATACTCCAAATGATAATATAATTATTAATTTTTGGGATATTATTAATAATTTAACACAAGAAGAATTAAGTAATTTTTTACTTTTTTGTACTGGAAGTTCTAGAGTACCAATTGGAGGATTTGAAAAATTAGAATCTAATAGAGGAAATATTAATAAATTTTGTATTACTAAATGTGAATATAATATTAATGATAAAAATTTTATTAGAGCACATACTTGTTTTAATAGAATTGATTTACCTAATTTTCCTAATAAAGAAAGTTTAAATGAAGCTATTAGATTTGCTTTAGAAAATGAAATTTTAGGATTTGGAATTGAATAAATAATATTTATTATTTTTCAATTATATTTCATTTATTTAGAAAAATATATAAATTAGTATTCATTTTAATATAATATATTTTCAATTTTTTAAAAAAAGTATAAAATTTTATTATTTATAAATTATTGAAAATTAAAACTTTTTAAAATCAATTCTTTTTTATATATAAAATAATATATTATAATTTGAAATAAGTTGAATAAAATTAATTGATAAATAAACTAAATTACACTTTATTATATAAGAAATTTATTTGAAAAATAATATATTTTGTAAATTCCAAATATATCCAATAATATAATTGCATAAATTATCCTAAATAAAAATTTTATAATTTAAGTTAAAACTTTAATTCTTTAATTGAATAAAAAAAAATTATTTATCTTATTTTTATTTTCTAATAATTATAAAAGATTTAATAATGAATAAAAATAAAAATAAAGATTAAATATTAATTAAAAAAAAATATAACTTAGTATAAAAAATGTCAAAAAATCAATCAGGAGATGACTTAAATTTTAAAGAAGATTCAGATGGAGAAGAAAAGCCAAAAGTAGACACAATAGGAATAACAAGTAAATTTCATCCAATAAAAACAAGAATAAGACAAATGGAAAAAGATATTGCAGATTTAAGAGCTGCATTAAATGAAAATAAAAAAGGATCAATGATGATGAAAGGAGGATTAAGTAATCTTGAAGGGACAATTAAAGAAAAATGTAATGAATTATGTAAAAGTATTATGGATGATCTTTCTAATTTTGATAAAGATTTAAAGAGAGTTATTCAAAATGATAGAACTGAAACTAATTTTTTCAAAGTTCAAACTAATGCACTTAATGATGATAAAGTTAAGTTACAAAAAGAAACTATTGCTCTTCAATCGAGAATGAAAGCTTGTGAAATTGATATTGGTGTTGATCCTAAATAAATATTACTTTTAAATAATATTTTTAAATATTTTTTAATGATAAATTTTTCAAATTTCGTTTTATATTTTTTTATTTTTAAGTTTTTATTATATTGAAAATTAATTAATTTTTTTATTTTAATTTTTTTTATTATATCTGTATAAATACTATTTGTATAAAAAAAAAAATATTATTTAAAGATAAATCAAATTTATCAAATAAAAATATATATTTTAATTTATATTGTTTTTTAAATATATAAAATAATTTCTTTTTTCTTTTCTATGTCTTTAGATTTATAAATATTTTATAATTATTATAATGAATATTACTATTATATAATTTAATGTTTTTTTTAATAGAAAAAATTTTATTTAAATATTTTTAAAAAAGAAATTTTAAATAAAATTATGGAAGAAAATATACAAATTCAAAATTCACGACTTAACAATAAATCATTAATAAATAAAAATTCTTTTCAATTTATGTATGTAATAGGAAAAGGAGGTTTTGGAAAAGTATGGAAAGTCCAAAATAAAAAAACAAAAGAAATATATGCATTAAAAGAAATGTCAAAATTAAAAATAATAAATAAAAAAAGTGAAAAATCAATAAACAGTGAAAGAGAATTTTTATCAATTTTAAACCATCCATTCATAGTAAACATGCATTATGCATTTCAAGACCTAGACAACCTATATTTAATAATGGATATGTTATCAGGAGGAGATCTCCGTTATCACATTTCACGTTATCGTCGTTTCTCAGAAGAACAAACTCGTTTTTTTATAGCATGTATGGTATACACATTAGAATATATACATGGTAATAATGTTATTCATAGAGATATTAAACCAGAAAATTTAGTACTTGATAATAAAGGTTATGTTAGAATTACTGATTTTGGTATTGCTAAAGAAAATATGATTGATAATTCTAGTGAAACTAGTGGTACACCTGGTTATATGTCACCTGAAGTTATGAGAGGAAAAAATCATTCTTTTCCTGTTGATTATTTTGCTATTGGTGTTATTGGATATGAATTTATGATGGGGAGAAGACCTTATTATGGGAAAAATAGAAAGGAAATTAAAGAACAAATGCTTAGTATTCAAGCTTGTATTAAGAAGGATGAAATAAGACAAGGATGGAGTCCTGAAAGTGCTGATTTTATTAATAAGTTACTTATTAGGAAAGCTGAGAATAGATTAGGGTCAAAATATGGGGTTTTAGAAATGAAGGAACATCCTTGGTTAAAGTATTATCCTTGGAAAGAGTTAGAAAATAAAAGTTTACCTGCTCCTTTTATTCCAGAAAAAAAAGATAATTTTGATAAAAGGTATTGTGAAAGTATTGATAAAATTGGAGAAGAAACTAAAATGAGATATGAGGAAATTTTAGAAGGTGAAAGTTATAAAAATTCATTTAAAAATTTTTATTATAATAAAGATGAAGTTGAATATAAGAAAAAATTAGAAAAAAAAATTAAAAGTGATGAAAATATTAATAATAAAATCTTATCAGAAAAAATAAGTATAACTACAAATCCTTCAAATAATAATAATATAAATATAATAAATCACATATCACCAAGTAATAATACAAATCATATTAATTCAACAAGAATACTAAATTCAAAAAATGAAAAAAATACAAGTCAGACAACAAGACCAGTAAGTACAACAAAAAAAAGAGAACTTTCTCATTCAAATTCTTCAGTTGGAATATTACAAAATAAAAATAATAATAATATAAATAAAAATTGTAATGTTGATATAAAAAATTTAGATAAACCAAAAATAAAAAATGAATTAAAAAATAATAATCATTTTGAGAAAATTAATAACAATAATTTAAATCATTATAATAAACATAATAGTAGTGTAAATATATTTAATTATATGAATCATAAAAATAGATTAAATCAAAATGTTAATCAAAAAAATCAAAATAAAAATTTAATAAGTGGAATAATGAATGGTTATTTAAGATCATCAAGTGTAATAAATAAAAAAAATGGAGGAAAAATTATTAATCATTCTCATAAAATAAACATGAATTATCCAAGAACTAAAAATAATTCTGGAAATAATTCAAAAAATATTTATGGTAATAAAAAATTAAATAGAGTTAATAGTGCTTCAAAAATGTTAAGTCGTTCCTCAACAGATTTAATATTTAATAAATCAAATAATATTTTTCATAATAAAAATAATTTCAATAATTATAATAGTAATAATATTCATTTTAATTATGTGAAATAGAATAAATATATTTTAATACATTTTTATTTATTGTAAATAAATATTTTTTTATAAAATAAAATTTAAAATTTAAATTAAATGTCTGAAGAAAAAAATTCTTTTACTCCAAATAATAATTTAAATAATAAAGAAATATATGTAACATATGAACATATTCTCTCAAAAATGAAATTTTTAATTGATAAATATTTATCTCTTAATTTATATAAAAATGCACTTTTCTACGCTGAAAAAAGTTTAAATTTTTCATTAAATCATGAAATGAAAAGTATAAGTGAAAATATATTTACATTAGCAAAATGTTTATATCTTAATAAAGAATATTCAAGATGTGTAAATTTAATTCAAAAATATAATATGGTTTATTTTAATTTAAATTTTTTAATTTTAATAGGACAAGCATTATATAATTGTGAAGATTATGAATCATTAATATCATTTTTAGAAAAAGATCCAATAACTTTTGAAGCTCCTTTAAATAATAAATCAGATACTAAATTTTTACATTCAATAAGATATCTTTTAATAGGAAAAGCATATGAAATGCAAGAAAATAAACAACCAGCAATTAGAAATTACTTATTATCTTTACAAAATGATCCTAATAACATAGAAGCATTTGATATATTATTAAATCATCAATTATTAAATTTAGAAAGTAAAAATAATCTCTTATCAACACTTTCATTTTCAAATGATAATAATTGGTTATATGATTATTTCAAAAGTAAAATAGATGATAATATATACATGACAGAAAAAAGTGATATTGAAATTCAAGAAAATGAAAATGAAGAAAAAGCAAATGTAATGGATATTTTATATAAAAATGAAGATCAAGATTTAATGAAAATGGAAGCAGAAAAATATTTTATAGCAAGAGATTATACAAATACATTTAATAAACTTAAGAAAATAAATGAAGAAGATTTTTACAATTTAGAAATAATTCCAATGTTATGTAGTTGTATGATAGAATTAAATAAAGTAGGTGAATTATATTCTTTAGCTTATAAATTGGCTAATAATTGTGGTGATAAATTTATTTCTTGGTATGCTGTTGGATGTTATTATTATAGTATAAAAAAATTTGATTTAAGTAGAAAATATTTTTTAAAATGTAATCAATTAAATAAAAATTTTCCTGAAGGTTGGATTGCTTTGGGTAATTCATATGCTGGTCAAGATGAATCTGATCAAGCTTTAAATGCTTATAGAACTTGTTTAAGATTATTTCCTGGATGTCATTATAGTAATCTTTATATTGGTATGGAATTTATTAGAACTAATAATTTTAAAACTGCTTTTATTACTTTTCAAAATGCACTTTTGTTGTCTGTTAATGATCCTTTAATTTATAATGAAATTGGAGTTGTTTATTATAAACAAAGACAATTTGATGAAGCTGAAAAATTTTTTTTAAAAGGAGTTTCTATTTGTAATAATGAAGATAGATCTATTACTACTCAGACACTTATTCTTAATTTAGGCCATTGTTATAAAAAAATGAAAAGGTTTAAAGAAGCTCTTCAGTTATATATTAAATTATATTGTATTGATTCTAGAAATATAGATGTTTTAAATGCTATAGGAACTACTTTAGCTTTTTTAGGTAATAATAATTTAGCTTTGGAATATTTACATAAAGCTAATTTTATTAAATCTAATGATAATTATTCAATTGGAATGATAAATAAATGCATAAATAATATAATTGATTAAATAATTTTAATTTTCCTAATTTAAGTTATTTTAATTTTATTAAATTATTATAAAAAATTAATCAAAAATAATATATGTCCAGTTAATTAATAAATAATAAAAAAAATGGAAAGTCACAATTATGCAGGAGGAAATGTAGAACATATAAAAGTAGGAGCAGATCACACTAAAGATGTACAAGCATATCTTGACTATTATAATATTGTAGGAGATGATGATGGAGGAAAAATGATGACAGAAAAAGAATTTGAAGCATATAAAAAAAAAGTAGCATATGCAAGAGCAAATCATTTATATGTTTTCTATGCAAATTCCCGTGGAGAAGAATGTAAATCAATAGGACCATCATCATTATGTTTTTGTAAACACAGATATAGAAATCATAATTTTGACAATATAAAAAATAAAAAAGTTAATTGTAAAAATTGTAAATGTCCTTTATTTAATTATGTTCCAATTCATGGTAGTATGGATTTAAAATGTTCATGTCATCATTCATTTGAAGATCATGATCCAGTTACTAAAAAATGTACAAAAGGTTGTTCATGTAAAAAATTTTCTTCTAATTACACTTGTGATTGTGGTTTACCTTATGATCAACATCATACAGAAATTGAAACTAGAGAAGAAAGAATTAAATTAGGAAAAAATGTTGATGCTGGAAATAATATGATTGCTGGAATTGGAGGTTTAGGTTCTTTTGGTGGTATGGTTGCTAATGCTTATAGAGATGAATATAAAGATTTACTTGAAGGTGATGGGATGAAAGCTCTTCCAGGTGATAATAAAAAAATGATTAGTGATAAACATAATAAAGGAAGTGGAAAAGGAAATAATAGTGGTGGTGGTGGTGTTTTAGATTTACTTAATCAACCAAATAAGTTTGGAAAATAGGTTTTTATAATACTTTAAATATTTTTATTAAAAAATGTTTTAATTTGAGTTATTTATTTATATAATATTTTTTTATTAATTTATGTTTATTAATTTTTTATTTTTTTAATTATTTTATATATATTAAATTAAAAAAAAAAAGAAAATTAAAATTAAAATTAAATAGTTTAATTTTTAACACTCATTAAAATAATAAATGACCAATTAGGAAAAATATTTTTTTAAAGATTAACAACATTGTTTACAATACAATTACTTTCTTTATATGTTGGTTCTTTCTCATTAACAACCCAATTTCCATCAACAACATACTTATAGAAATATTTTCCTCTTTTGATTTTCAAAGTAATAACCCATTGATTTTTCAAAGTATCTAAAGATAAAGGATGTCTAACTTGCCATTTATCAAATGAACCACAAATTTGAACACTTTGTGCAGGATGTTTTTCATCAACATCAAAAGCAAATGAAACTGGAATTCTGATTTCACCATCAACAATAACAGAAGGTGGTGCAATAGTATATGCATTGAAGTTTTTATTTGATAAAAGTTGTTGTTGTTTTTTAGCAAAATCTTCAGTAGCTTCTTTTTCGAAAACATAATTATTTGGATTTGCATCTTTTAATGCTTCAGCTGCTCTAGATAAACCAGCATGATCAATATCTTTTTTACTTTCCATAACTTCATGAACATTATAGAATATTTTTCCTTTCAAACGATAAAATTCTCTACACCAAGCTCTTGATACTTGAGATACATCAATTGTACTTGCATAAGCATTCTTTCTACATTTTTCATATGCTTCTTTGTTTTTGAAAAGATTCAAAGCTCTATTAATTGCTTTAACAAGTTCACCTGCATTATAATAATCAAAGGTAAATCCATTACCAGTGTTATTATCATAATTATATTCAAAGACAGTATCACGAAGACCTCCTGTTCTGAAAGCAATAACTGGAGTTCCTGCTACAAAGAATTCTTGTTGGACAATTCCACCTGGTTCGAAAAGTGAAGGCATGAGACCAAAATCAGAACCAAGATTAATTTTTGGACCATCAGTAAAGAATTCATTAGGATCAGCCCAGAAACTATTTGGATATCTACCTTTAAGATAATTAATTTTACCAACACAAGCAGCAACATATGGATCACTAAGAGTACCCATTCCTCCTACAAGAATATTAATTTTTCCATTAGCATGCCTAATAACTTCTTCTGCTGCGTCAAGAATCATAAGAACACCTTTTTGTTGAGTTAATCTACCTACAAATGAGAAAATTGGAACATTAAAATCTACATTTTGATATCCAAAGTATTTCTTTTGAATATATTCTTTACATGCATTTCTATCTCCACCAGCTTTTTCTTTAAGTGCTTTTTCTCTTCTATCTTTGAAGACTCCATTACAGAAAGCGAAAGGATGACTTTTTAATTTAAGAATTGGAGCTAAAGGTGATGAATTAAGTAATTCATCTCTATATGAGAATGAGACTGTACCCCATTGATCACTAATCATTAAAGCACATCTTGATGGATTAATAACAAGTTGTTTCCACCATGGATCAACTAACCAATCTCTTTGAATTTGATGTATATGATCAAGAGAACCTTGTTGTGGAGATGGATATAATCTTCCTTCATATGTTGGGGCAAGATTGTGACAAATATGGAAGAATGTTGTTCCTTTAAATACATCACCAAATGAACCATTTTTACCATATGCTGCACAAAGACCAGTGAACCAATCATTTGTCATTACTATTGCTGGAATTATTTTAATGTCACAAAGAAGTTGAAGTGATGCTTTACAGAAAAGACAAATTTGTCTTAATGTATCTTCACAACCATAATCTGGATAAGGTCTTGGGAATATTTTATAATTATGAAGGAAATAATATTTAATATTTCCATTACCTTCACCATAATGAACACCAAAAGTATATTTTTGATCAAGTTGAACTTCAATATTTCTAATATAATGAATATTAAATGGATCATTTTTTAAATAATCAGTTTGTCCTTTTTTATTTCTATCATAATATGGACTAATCATAATTAAATCTTGTCCAATTTCTTGTAAACCTTGACTAAGTTCATCAACCATAACACCTAAACCTCCTACAGTTGACCATCTTCCTAATTCTGGAGTTACAAAGCAAATTGGTCCTAAAATATTATTATTAACCATTTTTTCAGCTTCGTCTGGTAATTTAGCACATGGAGTTCCTTGAAGAAGTCCTTTCATTTCAGCAATTTGGGCACAATATTTAAAGAATGCAGTTGAGAATTTATCATCACCCCAAATGAACCCAATTTTTGAAATATAATCTGGGAAATTAACACCATATTTACCTAAAAGATCAAATACATAATTAAGCCATTTTGCAAATTCTTCAATTGGAAGATGTTTATCAAGAATTTCTCTTAGCATTAATGATAATTGATAACTATCAACAGATGGACCATTTGTTTTAATTTCATGAATCATTCTTGAATTTGATTTTTCTAAACAATGTTTATAACTATCTTGACTAAATGGAATAATTGAAAATCCAAAGCAAACAGATGCATATGGTTCAACTTTTCTATTAACATGTCCTTGAACTAATTCTCTTACAAAATAGAAATCACCTTTACTATCAGAACTCCAATCTTCAATATAACAAATTGAATTAAAGTTACTTTCATCTGGATTATCACTACCTTCAGTTGGTACTTTTAATAAATTATTTAAATCTAATTCAAATGTTGTTGGTTGGTCAGTGAAGTTAATAGCAAAAATACCAGTTTCTTCTGGAGTTTCTCTTGCAAAACAGAAAATACCAGGATGAACTTTTTTATTATTATCAAGAGCATTTAAATAAACTAATTTACCTCTTCTTAAACTTTCATGAGTATATCTCATTTTTCTTCTATAATCATAATGATATTTAATTTTAGTTAAATCAAATCCTTGTTGTGGTCCTAATTCATTTACTAATTGTCTTTGTTTATTATCAATTTCTTTTACTTCTTTTACATCAATTCCTGATAATTGAATAAGTGTACTAATACTTTCATTTAAATTAAAAGTTGGAAGGAAATCTCCTAAATTACTTGTTGATGATTGTTGTGATGTAGTTTGAGATGATGATTGACTTTTTTCTTTTTCTTTTAGTTCTTGATGTTTTGATTCAATTAATCTCATTAAAGATTTACTTCTCTTTTTACTTGAAAGTAAATTTGTTGTTGATGAACTACCTTGTGGTTTTTCTTTTGATTCATAAACATTTACAATTTTAACTCTGTATGCTTCACCATCAATTTCATTCATGAAAGTCATCGGAATATCAGGTAATGAAAATAATAAATCAACAGCAGCCCAGTTTCCTCTTCCATATAATAAAGCAGGATATGGCCAAATTTGACCACTTGAACTTTGAACTAATAAAGCACCTTCTGGTAAATTTTGATAATTATCATCATACCATGCTTTAATAATTGAAACATCTTTTTGTCTTGTTTTTTCAATTTTACCATCTCTTTGAATTTTCTTACCTAAAATTTCAGAAATTATCATTGGTAAAGTATACATTCTTGGAATAACACCACTTTTTGATAAGACAACATGTCTTCTTGATCCTTTTTCTTTTAACCAACATTCACCAAAGAATACAAATGAAGGATATTCTCTCCATATTGATTTAGTTAATTTAACTAACATTGGATTAGCATAAGTATCACATAAATCAGTATTATAAAAACCACTTTCTTCATTAGGCATAACAATTTCACCATTTAAAATATCCATTGGAGTATATGCTGGTTTACCATCATTATCAATTCTGTAAAGTTCAGCTGCATCAATTTCCATAATTTGAGGCCATGCTTGACAATTATCTAAATGAACACCATCAATTCCATATTTTTCAATAAGATTTTTAATTTCGTCAACAAGTAAATTCCAACATTCAATTTTTCTATAATTTAATACAGCAGAATCTTCATAATGAATACTAGCACCATCAGTACCATAACAAATTTGTGTTTTTCCTTTATTATCTAAATAACGAAGAAGAATTTTTCTATATTTTCTATTTGCTCTACTTGAACTGATTCTTGCAAGAGAATCTAAAATAACTTTCATTGAAAGTCTCTTTGCTTTTCCCATAAGTGATCTAAAAGCTTTATCACCTCCTAATAAAGATGAAATTGAATTTCTTGATGTAACTGCCATTGGACTAGCATCTGGATTAGGAAAATCAAGTGCTTCTCCAGTTTGTTCATCATAAGCTATTTCATTATCTCTTTCTAAAGCTCCCATAATATAAAGACAATTAACATATCTTTGATTATATTCATCTAATTTTCTTTCTAAATTAGTAAATGTTCCTCTTTTTACAATTCTACCTTGTTGTTTGTCAATTTGAGCACCAATTAAATCACAGAATACTTCATGTACACTTAAATCTTTAATATCTTTATCTAATACTATTGTTCTACCTTTACCATCAATTGCTTCTCCTTTATCATTTAATACTTTAACATTTGAATAACGTCCATTTGCAAATTTTGCAAGATACCAATCATAATAACCACATTTAGCAAGTTTACCTAATGGGAAAACTAATCTAATATAATCACTTTCACTATCTTCATTTTGACTTTTTAAGAAAGTAATAACATTATGTTTAACATTTGGATTTTCACATGGTGAATTAGTAATAAGAATTAATTCTGATTCTTCATAATCTGATTTTTTAACTTTTAATTCAAGATTCATTTCTTCTTCTAAAAGTCTAATTCTAGTATTTTGAATATTAAAAGCAGCTTTATCTTGCCAATTAGTTTCATCATAAATCATTGTTAAAATTTTAACTGCTTCATTTCTACAATCTCTATCAAAATGACCTAATAATTGAATATATAATCTTTCTAAATTTGAAATTGATTCTTGATCATTAACATTTTGGAAAAGAACTAAAGCTTTTTTTAATTGAAGAAGAGTTTGATCCCATTCATTTTTTTTTTCACCATTAGAAAAAAAATTAACCATCTCATTATATTTTTCCATAGTGAATTTTTGTTGTTGAGCAGTTTCACTAACTTTAATTAAATCATCTTCCATAGTTTTGAAATTTTGAGTAAAAGCAGCAAGTTCATCAATACCTAAAAATAATATAATACTCTTAATAATATGAGCTTTTACATAAATATCTAATCTTCCAAATCCTTTTTGACCTAAAGTAAGTAATTTTTTATTAAGAACTAATTTTCCTTTTGATGTAACACCATCTCCTATTGTAATAGGAATTTTTGCTATATCAGAATCATCTGGTTTTTTTGTTACTTTTCCAGTAAGTTCTTTACCAATTGATTCAAAATTAAAATGCTTATTTTCAATATCAGAAAGTAATTGAAATTTTTCTTTTAAAGCATCCATCAAAACTTTTTTTACTTCTTCAGAATTGATTTTAGATAAAATTGAATAATAAGGAATAAGCATTTGATGAAAATATAAATATAATGCTAAACATCTTTCACAAGGAAGATCACATGGTAATCCATTTTTTATTACATAATCTATTAATACACTTTCAGGTTCATTTGGTTTTAAATCACTTATTTGTTTAATTAATGGAAGGGATATTATGAATTCTTTCACTGACATTTCTTGTTCACTTGACATTTTTTTTATATTTTTTAATTTTTGATTTCAATATTTATACTTGTAAACTTTATTAATTTTTAATTAATCAAATACAGTTAATTTTTATTACAACATTTTATTTTTTTTTATTTGGTTGAGAGGATAATTTTTTTTTATATTTAATAATTATATCAAAATAATACTATTATTTAATTTATTTATTTAATTAAAGGATTAAAATTCTTTTAAGAGATTATAAATGAAATTAATTATTTAAAAATAAATAAATTATATTTATCATTTAAGAAAATGAGTTTTTAATTTCAAATATATACCTTTTTAAAACAAATTTTAAACGTCAATTATGATTTAAGAAATAATAATAATCAATTTATAAAGTATACTTTTATATTGTTTTATTTATTATAAAAAAAGATTTAGTTAATAGAGGAAATTATGTAATATCAATAATTATGAAATGTTTTTTTTTGTTTTTTTCTCCAAATAAATATTTGAAAAAAATAATAAAATAATTATTTTATTAATAAATAAAATATTTATTTAAAAAGTTTTAATATTATTTAATATTTAATAAATATTTTTTTTATTACAATGCTAATTTTTGGAATAACTTATATGCTTTTTTTCTTTGTGTTTTACTTTTATTTTCTTTTTTTGATATTTCTTTATAAATTATTTTACTTTCATTATCTTTTTTAAATAAAGTAAATAAAACACCCCCAGCACTTTTTCTTTCATTTTCATTTTCTTCGATTATTAGAACTTCTTCTCCATTTTCAATTTTTTTCTTTGGTGGAATTTTTTTAATAACTCCTCCATTATTTTCAATTTGTAAAGCTTCATATAATTTATTTAAAAGAAAATCTTTTCCTAATGTTTCATAAATTCTAATTAATAATTCATCTTTTTCCTCATTTAAAATTAGCATAATAAATTGTATTAAATTTGCACCTTCTCTTTTATTACATTCTTCTTTTATATTATCAATATTATATATTAATTCACCTTTTAAATTATATTTTTTTATTCCTTTTATTTCTAATGATTTATTAATTACTTTTGATGAATTTTCAGAAATTTGTTTTTCTATTAAATCTTCATTTATTTTAATATCTTTTTCAATTTTTTCCATTCTATTTATATATAAATTATTGATGTTTTTGTTAAAAAGATGATAATATTTGAAAATATTTTTTAATTATTTTTTTTTAAAAATTTATGAATTAATTTTTAGAATTATTTATATAATAATAATTAAAACATTTTATATTTTCTATAGTTTTATCTTTTATTTTTAAAGCATTTTCACCCCAAATAAATTCATGCCAATCTAATCTTTTAAATATTGGAATAATATATTTTTCTTCTAAAGGAACAGGATTATCAAGCATAAAATCATTATCTTTTTCAATAGGATCAATAACTTCAGCAAAATTATAAGTTTCAAATTCTTCAAATAAATAATCATCATCAGTATGATCAGTAGCATTTAAAGAAATTTCATATCTTTTATCTGTAGTTTCAATATATAAAACTTTATCTTTTAATTTATAAGAAGTATAATCTTTAAAATCATGTCCTTTATCACAAATAGCAGGAAGAGAATAAGCTAACCACATTTCATAAGATAAATTAAAAATCATATTAAATTCAGTATAATAAACATTATCAGCTAATTTATTAGGAATAGGTTTTTTTCTTTCATACTCACTAACAAGAGGCATTTTAGAAGCCATTAATTTTAATTCTTCTTTAGTACCTAATTTATCTAAAGTATCATAATTTTCAGGTTTAATACTATGACCTTGATAATTATTTAATTTTTTAGATTTAATACCATTTTTATATGATGAATTATAAGTTGCTCTTCCTTTAGAAACTCTTAAATAAAGACTAACACCTTTATGATCAGTTGGTGGTAAATCTTTAATTTGAAAATAACCTGAATGTTGTAAAATACAAACTGGATCTGAATCACTTGTATAAATATCACTACCCCATATTCTTCTTTCTATAAAAGCTTTATTTGATTGAGATAAAAATTCAGAAGCAATTCTCACTTCTATTAAATCACCTACATAATCACTTAAATCTGGTAATGGATAATATGGCATATATAAAAAGTGTTCTTTTGTATTTTTAAAATATGAATTATTTAATTCTGTTGATGTTGTTGTTTTATTTTGTATTTTTGATTTTTTTTGAGATGATTTGTTTGGTTTTTTTGTTCTTTTTCCTAATTTTTTTACTAGTTTTTTTGATGATGTTTGATTTTGACAATTAGGTAATGAGGAATGATGTGAATGTAAATCTTCTTGAAGTTCTATATTATTATCTTTTTCTGTTTTTGAAAATGATGAATGACTTGAACTTGACATATTAATTTTTTTATATTTGTATTTTTAAATTTATTTTTTTAATTAGTTAATAAATTAAAAAATGAGTAAAAAAATTTTTAGAGTTAAAATTAAATATTTTGAACACTTTTTTTATAAGGAATTAAATGTTCCTTGTTTTGATGAAGTATATGGAGAATTTTTTTTTAATTGGTCTATAGAAACTGCTAAACAATTTATGAAACATTTAATGACAATGCAACCAACTAAATTTTTTGTATCATCATCATCAGAAGTTGAAGCAGTTACATCAAAAACAGATTTATTTATGAAAATAATGAATAATTATAATAAAATAGGTAATAAAAAAATTGATAAATTCGAATTGATTTCAATTATTCCTTTTATTGTAGATGAAAATTTTGATGATGCCTTATCAATTTGCATGAATTATTTTTGTTTAGAAAATGAATCAATGGATTTAATTACAAGAAGTGAAGTTGGATTATTTATTGATTCTTTTTTTAGAAGTGTACATAATATTATTAGATTAGAAGAAAAGGATGAAATATATCAGAAAACTAAAGATCATATAATTAAATTAAATGAAAATGATTTAGATGATATTTTAAGAGAAATTTTCCCAGGAGATGAAGAAGAAATTACTATATCTGAAGCTATTAGAAAAATTCCAAATAATATAAAAGAAATTATAAAGAATATTAATAAAGGATTTTATGAATCACTTCAATATTATGGAAAAAAAATAAGAGAACAAAACTTATAAATTAAATATTTTTATGTATATTATTTTATGATGAAAAAAATTCAAAAATAACATATAAAAATAAAACTAAAGTTATATATACATTATTTACTTTATACTTTATTTTAACCCTCTAAAATGAAAAAATAAACTAGAGCAAATATTAAAAAATATGTAAAATAAATAAAAAGTTAAAATTCATCTGCCCAATTTCTATTATAACCAGGAGGAATATAATCATCATTATCTTTTTTAGTACTTCCAACATAATTATCTTCAGATACTATATCTTCATATGGATTTGATTCTTTTAAATATTCACTTAAATCACTTATATGAGGTAAATATGGAGGATTTAATTTAAAGTCTTTTAATTTTTCAAAATCAAAATCTGAAAAAAATGGTTTTCCTTTTAATATACTTACATTACAAATTCTTTGATTTACTTTTTTAGTTAATAAATCATTAATAAATTGATTTACAGTATTAAATTTAACATTATCAGTAGGAAAAAAACAATCTTTATGTAAAATCTCTTTATAAATTTCAATAACTTCATTAGCATAATTTCCAAAAGGATAAGAACCATAAAAAATTTCATACATACAAATACCAACAGACCAAAAATCACAAGATAAAGAATAACCTTTCCCTTGTAATATTTCTGGTGCAATATAATGTGGTGTTCCAATAACAGTTGAAGTATAATCAGTTAAAACTTTTGCAGTACCAAAATCAATCATTTTTAAATAACCATTTGTATCTATCATTATATTTGCTGGTTTTATGTCTCTATGAGCTATGAATTTTTTTTGTAAATATTCTAACATTAATAACATTGAACTTATAAAGAATTGTGTTTCATATATATTTCTTTTTACTGTTCTTGATGATAAATATTCGTCTAAATTTTTCCCTTGTACATATTCAATTAATAAAAAACAAAAAACATCATTTTTCATACTTTTTACCATTTTTATTATAAATGGATGATCTAAAGTTAACATTACTCTTCTTTCATTTATAAAATATTTAGCTAATATTTTTTGTCTTTCAACACTCTTTCTTGAAATAGCTTTAATTGCATATATATTCTTCTTATTATGTACTAAAGAAACAGAACCAAATTTTCCTTTACCTAAAAATTTAATATAATTTAAATCATGAAGTGTAATAGAAGTATCTTGTAAAGCAAATTTTTTTAATAAATATTCTTTCATATTTTTATCATCTAAAATAATTTCAAAATCACTTTTAGATAAAACATAACAAACAACTTTATCAATTGCTGTAACAGTTGCAGTTCTTTTTACATTAGATAATAAAAGTACATTTTCACCAAAACAATTTCCACTTTCCAAATCTCTAATATACGTACCATTTTTTGTAATCCTAACTCTTCCTTTTGAAATTAAATATAATGTATCACCTATTGTATCTTCAGTAACTATAATTTGATTTTCTACATATTTTATTTTCTTTAATTTTGATGCTATTAATTCTAAAGTTTTTTCTGAAAGATTTTTAAATAAAGATAATTTTTTTAATTTTCCTATTCTGTTTAATAAATTTAATGGTTTTTCTTGATTTAAATCAATTTTCATTACTTTTGCTAAAGCAATTATGGGAGCTTCAAGTGAAATACAATCTGGATGTGCTATTAAATCATCATCTAAAGTATGATTGTAATCTTTAAATATTTCTTCTCCTATTATTTTTCCTTTTTCCGCTATTAATTGATCATTACTTTCTTTATATAAGGAACCTTCAATTACTACAATCATTCTTTTATTATCTGCTTTTAATTTATCTTGATTTGTTGGTTGATATATTTTCTCATCTTTTGAATATATTCTTATTTTAAATGATTTGAATAATTCTTGTAATTTAGATTCATTAAATATTATTTTTAAATAATCATTATTTTCAACACAATTTCTAAAAAAACAAAATAAAATAACATCAATATAATCTTTACCTAAAGCTTCTTTTAAATCATTTCTTGATAATTCATAACATAAAGTTTTTTGAATAGCAACAATATCTAAACCTCTTTTAACATCAATTAAAATTGCATTTTGTCCAAAGTAATCATTATGTCCTAATTTTCTAACTTCTTTAATTCCAATTCTACAAGAAACCAAACCATCTTTAATAATATATAAATTATCACCAACATCACCTCTATTAATAATTTTAGTATTTTCATCAAATTCTTTTAATTTTATTTTCTGAGCAACATTATATTTACTAATATTATCAAGAGATTCAAAAATTGAAATTGTATTTAAAAAATTAAATCTTTCCTTTAATATTTTTTCATTAATTCTTTTTTGAATATCTCTAAATGAAATACCATCAATTGTAAAAACTGTAACATCTTCAAGACATTTAATAGTCTCTTCTCTTTTATTTTGTGTAATTAAACTTAATTCACCAAAACATTCCCAAATACTATATTTTTTTTTAAATTTACCTTTTTCAGTTGCTTCAACACTCCCAGATGCAATAATATAGAAAAAATTTCCTTCATCACCTTCTTGATAAACAATTGTTCCTTTTGAAAAAGCACAATATATTAATTCATTCATCACTAAATTAAGTACATCTTCAGTAATATCTTTAAAAACAAAATGATTACTTAAAGATTTTCTAATTGATTCATTTTCTTCTTGTGTCATTACATGATTTAATTTATCTATTAATTCTTCTTCTCCAATATTTATATCACCTTGTTCTACTTTATTTACAGATGATTCATCCGTTGTTTTTGAAATTTCTTCTTTTCTAATTTGATTTATTGATTTTTTATGTTTATATAAATGATTTAATATAAATTCACCACTTTTATTTACTTTTATTTGTTTTTCCATATTTATTGTCCTTACTTCTACTCCTTTATTATTATTATTTTGTTTATTTGATGATGATATTGTCTTTATTTGTTTCTGTTCAGTTGTATTATTTGCTGTATTTTCCATTGTTAAAAATTCATGATCTTTTTTTGGTTCAATTTTATTATTTTCTACTTGGATTTCACCTATTTTTTTTTTATCAGCTATATTTATATTATATTATTTTATACCTTGACAACATGAACCTTCAATTCCCATTTTAATTTATCAATATTTTTAAAAAATATAATTATTTTTTTCATCTTAATTTTAAAATTATAATGAAATTTTATAATATTTATATTTTTAAATTCAATTTTTTTTATTACATTAATATGTATAATAATTATTATAAATTATTTTTTTATTATTGAGATAAAAGTAAAATATTAAAATATTTTTTTTCATATATCAAATTTATTTTTAAGTTTTTATTAATATTTAATTTTTTATTGAAAAATAATTATTTTCAATGAAATAATTTAAATATTTTTCATATTAAATTGTTGTTTTAATTTATTTTTTAATATATTTAATTTTATGAATGAAAAGAATGATATCTATTTAAAAGATTTTTCATTAATAAAGAAAACAATTCAAAACGAAATAAAAGATATTATTATCGATAAACTTTTATCCAAAATAATGAAACAAAATTTGGAAATAAATATATTAAAAGAGAAATATGAATCAATTGAAAAAATAGCAAATAAGTCTTTAAAAAAATTAATGTTAATACTTGAGCATAATCCAATGAAAAATAACATAAATAATCCATTATTACAAGACTTAAATGTAAGCGGTAATGATTTATCAAATTCAACTCAAATATTTTCTGCAATAGACTCAACATTAGTAAGTGATTTAGATTCAACAATGTTATTAACAAATTTTTCACCAGAGCCAAAAATTGAATGTAAAAGGATAATTTTTAAAAAAACAGATTCTAAAATCAAAGTAGAAAAAAATAAAAAGAAATATTTACCTCCAAAAAATATTAATAACAAACAATCAATGTCATATTTATGTCATTCAAAAACTAATTTAAATTCTTTTAATTTGAATAATAACAATTTAAATAAAAAAAAAAAAAAAAATATAAATTAAAATGATTATATAATTT
>Ga0256407_10005489_pt1 | contig 20286 bp, 23 predicted proteins | sample RumenRJG_04DNA_FD_193489 | JGI IMG/M metagenome (GOLD analysis project Ga0256407, IMG submission 193489) | Bovine rumen microbial communities from Lethbridge, Alberta, Canada - RJG_04 | ecosystem: Host-associated > Mammals > Digestive system > Stomach > Rumen | place: Canada: Alberta... | reverse complement strand
AAGATCACCCCCATGAAGGCACTAGGTGTGTTGCTGGGTATCGCTGGTGCAGTCCTCATGGTACTGATGAGCCAGTCGCTTGGCTCTGGCAAAAACGATCTGATTGGTATCGTCCTTGCCATTCTGAGTGTGCTCACATGGGCCATTTATCTGATTATCACCCGCAATGTGGCTTCAAAATATTCGCCAGTAACTCAGATGAAGTATGTATTCCTGATCTCCGCCATCGTCACCGTTCCGATAGCATTACCAGAACTCTCGGCCAACGCCCTTTACACCCCGTCGTGGGGGTGGGATGGGGTAGCCGAGATGGCTTTCATCGTTATTGGTGCCACAGCCTTAGGCTATTTCCTCATCCCCTTTGCGATGAAATACCTCCAAGCCACAACGGTCTCGATCTACACCAATCTCCAACCCGTCATCGCATCGTTCGTAGCCATTATGCTGGGCCAGGATGTCCTGACTTGGGATAAACCCGTAGCAGGCGCATTGGTACTCATTAGTGCCTACATCGTAACAGTTGTAACAGCAAAAGAATAAATTCACTCTTATAATTTTAAATAGTAATGAAAAAAAGGACTTTATTATCAGTGATGATGACGCTGCTCATGGCAGCTGTTATGAGTATTTCATTTACTGCCTGCAGCAGTAACGATGACAACACGGGTGGAAACTCAGGTACAAGTACGACGACTGAAACCCTTGTTGTGAAGGTGAATAATGCTGAGCTTATCTTTATTCGTGTTCCTGGTGGTACATACGAATTCGCAATCAGCCGTAAAGATGCGGAACGTAATGCTTTTAATGTAAACTTGTCAGGTACTATGAACGACTTCTACATGAGTCAGACAGAAGTTACCAATCAGTTGTGGAAAGCTGTCATGGGAGCTATTCCACAGCAATCAGAACAGACCGGCGATAAATACCCTGTCATCTACAACAGCTATAACGACATCACCAAGGACGGTGGTTTCATTGACAAACTGAACGAACTGGCTAAGGACCAACTGCCTGCTGGCAAGAAGATTGCTCTGCCAACAGAAGAAGAATGGCACTATGCAGCTAAGGGCGGACCACTATCAGGAGGCTACAAATATGCCGGTTCGAACTCAATAGACAAAGTAGCATGGTATTATGACAACTCTGATGCATCAACACATCCTGTTGCTCAGAAGAAACCTAACGAACTGGGTCTTTATGATATGTCTGGTAACGTATGGGAATTTACATCAACTCTTGTTAACGGAAAAGTTGCTAACTGTGGTGGCGGTTACACCAGCGAAAATGATTGGTGTGAGCTAAATCTCAGCTTCCCGGATAATGTAGATGAGCTTTTCGAAAACGTAGGTATCCGTCTTGTGATAAAGTAAAAGAAAAATGTCACACCGTCATCACGACGGGGATTTGTACAGAATATAAAATTATATATCGTTCAGCAGATTAGCTGCTGGAGTGCTTTGCCTGTTTTGATGAGGCTGATGATATGTGCGTAGGCATCGACTACAGGTTGTATAACACCATCAACACGCAAAAAATGCGTATTCTTTTGTTGATAATGATATTAGTTCGTATCTTTGATAGCAAAAGGGCTCGCACCTAAGATCTTTAAAGAGAAAATTATGCTGGCTTTTCAGGTGGATCAAACAGAAATTCTATGTTATGCAAAGAAGCCTTGTAGCTCCAATTCTTCCATTCTTTTCAGATTCTCTTCCATACGCTCTTTCTTTCTGCGCATAGTTTCCCTGAAGGCGGCTCTAACCTCTTCGCGGGTTCTACGGCTGCAAAGATAGGGATTAATTCTGAAAGTTCCAAATTTTGGAGCGATTTTTCACCTTGAAGTTGTTGCGACAAGGGGAATGAAGAAATATTAAACTAAAACAATCAAATATAAAATTGTTGTAAATCTACTGCAAATATCAAAAAATGCAGTATTTTTGCAGCGATATTGATATGATTAGGATTTTTACTAGACGTAAGAGGCTTCTTACAATTATATTGTTGACGGTGTTCGTCGCTCTGGGTGCTCGGGCTCAGGACGATGAGGATATTGCACATTCGCTGAATCTGACTGAGGTGGTGGTGCTGGCGGATGGCATGACCTTTGAGGAGTATCTGCTGAAACAGGTGCTGGCTCATGCCAAACCGTTGAAGGAGCGCACGAAGTCGCTGAGATACACGGTGACCTGCCAGGTGGAGAAGGATATGGACTTGAATAAGTTTCCGCACCGGCGGACGATCACCTTTGCTGCTCGTCTGGCTGGCTATGGTCCCATCGTGTCGGCTCTCAGGGAGCATAAGCACTTCGGCATTACGGTGGCTGAGGATGTGGTGTTCCAGGATGGGAAGATGACGACTTCGAAGGCCCGGATGGTGGAGATGAAGCAGAAGCTGACTGACAAACAGATTGCCTCATTCCTGAAACATGACTGGATGCTGAGTACGAACATGTATGACAAGTTCTACAAGATGGTGCGTGACAAGGTGAAGGACCTGCAGAAGATGCGCAAGAAGAAAAGGGATGATGTGGACTTCAGATACGTGGGCAGCTATGCTTCTGGCAACAGGACGTTCTATATCGTGAAGCTGGATAATGTGAGGGTGCATATCGCCGACGGGTGTTGGCAGATCTCACGCATGAGTTATCATGAAGGTCAGAATGACATGCAGTATGAGTTTAAGGAGATTAAGCCTGGCCTATTCCTGCTCTCTCACGGCAAGGCGAAACTCTATATTGACAAAGAGAAATGGCCACAGGGATTCGTCTCCATGAAACTGGATTATGATTACAAATAAGAAAAAGGACTTTGGATGATCTGCTCCAAAGTCCTTTCTTTATGGGGATAGCCGCTATTAGTTGGCTGCTTCGAACTCTTCGAGGAAACGGGTGTCGTTCTCTGAGAACATGCGGAGGTCGGAGACACGGTATTTGAGGTTGGTGATACGCTCCACACCCATACCGAAGGCGTAGCCGCTGTACTCCTTGGAGTCGATGCCACAGAGCTCGAGTACGTTGGGATCAACCATACCACAACCGAGAATCTCCACCCAACCAGTATGCTTACAGAAGCCGCAGCCCTCACCACCGCAGATGAAGCATGAGATATCCATCTCAGCACTGGGCTCGGTGAAGGGGAAGTAAGAGGGGCGCAGACGGATCTTTGTGTCGGGACCGAACATCTCCTGGGCAAAGCTGAGCAGCACCTGTTTCAAGTCGGTGAAGCTCACGTCCTTGTCGATATACAGTCCTTCTACCTGGTGGAAGAAACAGTGGGCACGAGCCGTGATGGCCTCGTTACGATACACACGACCCGGGCAGATGACGCGGATGGGACTGGTAAGCTTGCCGTCCTCAGTGTGCATCTGCTCCATGATACGAGCCTGTACGCTGGAGGTGTGAGAGCGGAGCAGGATGTTCTTCGTGACATCGTTGGGATGCTGGCTGACGAAGAAGGTGTCCTGCATGTCGCGGGCTGGGTGATCGGCAGCGAAGTTCATCTTGGTGAAGATGTGATTGTCATCCTCCACCTCAGGACCGTCGGCCAAGACAAAGCCCATGCGTGAGAAAATGTCTATGATCTCGTTGGTGACAATGCTCAGGGGATGACGTGTACCAAGCTCCACAGGGTAGGGGGTACGTGTCAGGTCGATGGCCTCGTCGCCACTCTCCTGCGTGTCGCACGCCTCGCGGAGCTGGTTGATGCGCTCGGTAGCGAGTGTCTTCAGTTCGTTAATCTTCATGCCGACGGTCTTTTTCTGGTCGGCAGCCACATTACGGAAGTCGTTCATCAAGGCTGTAATCTCACCTTTCTTGCTGAGATATTTCAGGCGGAGCTGTTCTACTTCCTCTGCGTTTTTCGCGCTTAAATTTTGAACTTCCTTCAGGAGTTCGTCTATTTTATCAAGTATCATAAAACCGTTAAAATTGCAATTTCGCGTGCAAAGGTACTTATTTTTTTAGACAAAAGAACAAAAGAAACAAAAAAAAATCCATTCTTATGTACTTATGTCTAAAATTATTTGTAATTTTGCCGAAATTTGAGAGAATAAAAGAAAATTTGCTTACTAAGTAGCATAGATGAAAAGGTGTATTATAGCATTTTTCGCCGTTGTACTGCTGATGTTTTCCTGTACGGGAAATAAGTCCAGTCAGGCTGATGAGGTGCCGGCAGATTCCGTTGCTGACTCTACGGACACGACAGAGGTTGACAGCCTGGAGCTGCTGATTGCCGAGACGCCCATGCCTCGGGCTGCTGATGCCATGTTCGACGATTTCATTTTTAATTTCGTAGCCAACAAGAAGTTGCAGAAAGAACGTGTGATCTTCCCGCTCCATACGCGAGAGGGTGAGAAGACGACTCTGACGGAAAAGGGGCAGTGGAAGATGGAACACCTGTTCATGCGGCAGGGCTATTACACGCTTTTGTTCGGCAATGACGAGCAGATGAGTCACCAGAAGGATACGGCAGTGAGTGAAGCCATCGTCGAGAAGATTCAGTTGAAGAAGAACCGTGTGATGAGCTATTACTTCGTGCGTATCAAGGGGGCCTGGATGATGAAGGAGGTGGTGGTAACGCCGCTGTCGGAGAATCCCAATGCCTCGTTCCTTGAGTTTTATAAGCGTTTCGTGGCAGACTCTGCCTTCCAGGTGAAGAGCATCAATAAGACCGTGACCTTTATCAGTCCTGATCCTGATGATGATTTTACGATGATGGAGGGTGTGATTACACCAGAGACGTGGAGTGCGTTTGCCCCCACGCTGCCTTCGAAGGTGCTCTACAATATCGTGTATGGCAAACCGAAGCCGCTGGAGAACGACATGATCTTCCTGATGCGAGGGGTGGCCAACGGTCTGGAACAGGAGCTGCGCTTCAAGAAGGTTGGCGGGCACTGGTTACTCATGAAAATGGCAACGTAAATGAAGGATCTGAGGAATTATAGTCTGAAAGCGCATAACACATTTGGTATCGACGCCAAGTGTAGTCGTTTCCTGGAGTTTGAAGACGAAGAGGAGGCCATGGAGGTTGCGAAGATCCTGCGTGACTCGGATTCTCCTTATATAATAATAGGTGGAGGCAGCAATCTGTTGCTGACGAAAGACTTCGAGGGTATCGTGGTGCGTTCAGGCATCAAGGGCCATTGCTTCGAAGACGGCAACAGGATGGTCTGTGGTAGCGGTGAGGTATGGGACGACATGGTGGCACTCAGTATCCAGGAAGGCTATTATGGTATGGAGAACCTGTCGCTGATCCCCGGCGATGTGGGTGCTTCGGCTGTGCAGAATATCGGTGCCTATGGTGTAGAGGCGAAAGATCTGATCCTCAGTGTTTGGGCGATTGAGATTGCGACAGGCAAGCCTCAGGTTTGGGGAAATGAGGCGTGCGAATACAGTTATCGCCAGAGCCGTTTCAAGCAGGACTGGAAGAATAAGTACCTGATTTGTAAAGTGGCCTATGGGCTATCGAGAACGTTTACCCCGCATCTTGACTATGGCAATATCCGCGCAGAACTGGAGAAGAAGGGAATCAAAGAGCCCTCTGCCCAGCAGCTGCGCGATATCATTATCGACATCCGCAATGCCAAACTCCCTGATCCGAAGGTGATGGGCAATGCCGGCAGCTTCTTTATGAATCCCATCGTAAGTCGTGAGAAGTACGAGGCTTTGGCGTTGCAGTATGAGAACATGCCCCATTATCCTGTGGATGACACGCATGAGAAGATTCCTGCAGGATGGATGATTGACCAGTGTGGCTGGAAGGGTAAAAGGTTAGGGCGTGCCGGTGTGCACGACAAACAGGCCTTGGTGCTTGTGAACTGTGGTGGGGCTACAGGCGAAGAGATTGTGACGCTTTGCAGGCAGATTCAGCATGACGTGCAGGCAAAGTTTGGAATTGACATTCATCCGGAGGTGAATATTATATGAAACTGACGTTTTTAGGAACAGGAACCTCGTGTGGCGTACCCGTGATCGGTTGTCAGTGTGAGGTGTGCCAGAGTAAGGATCCCCATGATAACCGTACACGCTGTTCGGCTTTGGTGGAGACGGAGACCACAAGGCTGCTCATTGACTGCGGCCCTGATTTCCGTCAGCAGATTCTGCCACAACCTTTCCGTAAGATTGATGGTATCCTGATCACTCATTCGCATTACGACCACATGGGGGGAATGGATGATATCCGGCCTTACTGCCAGTTTGGTGAGATGAATGTCTATGCTGATCCTGAAGCCAAGGCATCGATGCTGGAGATGTTGCCGTATTGTTTTGCTGAACACCGTTATCCCGGTGTGCCTGCCATCGGCCTGCATGAGATCCATCCCCATGAGCTGTTGCATATCGGTGATCTGGACATCATGCCTTTTGAGGTGATGCATGGTAAACTGCCCATCTTAGGTTATCGTATCGGGCCCTTGGCTTATATCACGGATATGAAGACGATCCATGAGTCGGAATATGCCTATCTGGAAGGAACGGAGCTGTTGGTGGTGAACGCCTTACGCTTCGACAAGCCCCATCACTCGCATCAGCTGGTGGATGATGCCATCGCCTTTGCACGAAGGGTAGGGGCCAAGCGTACGCTGCTCATCCACATGTGTCACGATGTGGGTCTTCATGAGAAGGTTAACCAGATACTGCCTGCCGATATCCAATTGGCATACGACGGCCAGGAGATCACGCTATAAACTAAAAAAGGGAGCGATGTTGCTCCCTTATTTCTTCTTCTTTTTCTTCTTGCTGCCACCAAATAGGAAATGATAGCTTTTCATCAGCTTCCGGATCAGTATAAATGTGTCGAAGGCCACAATACTATTGCTTACCAAGCTGGCGATGTAATCGGCTTTGGTGGTTTCATCCCGCTTCACAAATATCTGATTCCACAAAGTGGAAGCTTGAGCACTGTCTTGTCTTAACTCTTTGAGCACCTCGTCTTTACGCTGTTGAATCTCATCGAGCGAACCGTAATCTTTGATATTTTTGATAACAGGATCCATAGAAAAAAGAAATGTTGGTTATTTACCGAGGAACACCTCTGCGAGGAAATGCACGAGGGGCTTCTCAATCCACACCTTACGTTTACTAATAATCACGAAGAACACAATCAGATGGAAGATGGTGACAATCAGGAATGACCACCCCATGCCGACATAGCTCGAGAGCCAGAAGGCGAAGGCAAACGACACGAACAGCGCCAGTGCAATGGCGAGGAAACAGAATACGATTGCCAAGGCGGCACCCGTAATCAGGCGTACCACCTTGTCAATCACATCAAGTTTGACGTACTCTGCCTGCAAACCCAGATAGTGCTTGATGACCTCTATCAGTTGGGCAAAGTTCTCAACGTTCTTGTCGCTGGAAAGCATCGCTTATTCCTCCTCTGTAGCGTCCTCAATGTCATCAACGAGATCAACCACTTCCTTGCGGCTGAGCTTGATGTTGTGCTTCTTCAGGAAATCCTCTACTGCGTCAGTGATTTTCACGCGGGTGTCTGCACCCTTCTCTGGAGCCATCAAAATACCGAGGGCTGCGCCTGCGATGGCACCACCCAGAAATGCACCAATGTAACCTAAACTTTTCATAATCTGTAATTATATTAATAATGAATAATAAAGTTCTGATGTGCAAATATACGATATTTTTCGATATTGGTGCAAAAATAAGCCTAAATTTTTATTAAAAAGATGCGATTTCCCCGATTTAACAAACTTTATGTGGCATTTTTGCACGGTTTTCCCCGATAATTTGTAATTTCGCACACAAAATTAGAAATAAGTCACATTTAAATATTAAATAACAAATGAAGAAAACGACTATTTTGTGTGTAGGATTATGCGCAGCAATGGCTTTTACAAGCTGTAAGTCAAATGAAAGTGCCTATAAGAGGGCATACGAGAAAGCAAAACAGTATGATACCGCTGCTGCACAGCAGGCACCGCAGACTCCTCAGACTGCAGCTCCCCAGACAACTGAGGAGGTGGCAGTAGTGGCTCCCGTTGAGGCAAAACCCGCCAATGAGGCACGTGTGGTGGATAATCTCGATAATGTGTCTGTCCGTCAGGAGAGTGTGACACTCATTAACGGTTCTGGTCTGAAGGACTTCAGCGTGATTGTGGGTTCTTTCGGTCTGATCTCTAATGCAGAGGGTCTGCAGCAGCGCCTCAAGGCCGCCGGCTATGACGCTCAGGTTGTGAAGAACGAGGAAAAGAACATGTATCGTGTGGTAGCTTCTACCTTTGCAGGCAAGGCTGACGCTGTGAACAGCCGCGACCAGCTGCGCGCTACCTATCCTGACGCATGGTTGCTCTATAACGTACGATAATTCTTCCGTCTTGGCGAGGATATTATCCATCGATTACGGCAAGAAACGTACCGGACTGGCAGTCACCGACCCTCTGCAGATCATCGCTGGAGGGTTGGCGACTGTTTCTACATCCGAACTGTTCGACTGGTTGAGAGCCTATATGGCCAAGGAGCCTGTGGAACGTATCGTGATAGGAGAGCCCCGTCAGCCCAATGGTGAGCCGAGTGAGAACCTGCAACGTGTGCAGCAGTTTGTAAACCGTTGGCGCAAGGCTGTGCCTGAAGTCCCTATTGAATATTACGACGAAAGGTTTACCTCTGTGCTGGCCCATCAGGCAATGCTCACTGGCGGTCTGAAGAAAAAGGCACGTCAGGATAAGGCTCTCGTGGATGAAATCTCGGCTACCATCATTCTAGAAGATTATTTAAGAAGTAAGAAATGATATTACCTATTTATATATATGGCCAACCTGTACTTCGCAAGGTGGCTGAAGACATAACCCCTGATTATCCCCAGCTGAAGGATCTTATCTCTGACATGTGGGAGACGCTGGCAGAATCAGAAGGCATCGGATTGGCTGCACCACAGATAGGTAAGCCCATCCGCCTGTCGGTGATCGACTTGGATGTGCTCTCTGAAGACCTGCCCGAGTATAAGGGGTTCCGTCAAGTATTTATCAATCCCCATATTCTGGAGTACGATGAGGAGCATACCGACACCTCAGAAGAGGGATGTCTGTCGTTGCCGGCTATCCATGAGAAGGTGGTGCGCCCAACGCGTATTCATGTGGAGTGGGATGATGAGAACTTCGAGCACCACGATGAGTGGATAGAAGGTTACCTGGCCCGTGTGATGCAGCACGAGTTTGACCATCTTGATGGAAAGATGTTTGTGGATCGTATCTCGGCGCTTCGTAAGCAGCTGATCAAGAGTAAGTTGCGTGCGCTTCTTCAGGGACGATACCGCTGTGGTTATAAAACAAAACCTGTTAAGAGATAGAAAATGCGCCGCATTTTTTATCTCTTAGTCTTCCTGCCGCTGGTTGGTTTTGCCCAGTTTAATACCGACCGTCTGGTGATGGTGGGGCGCTCTGCTCTCTACTATGAGGACTATGTGCTCTCCATCCAGTATTTTAATCAGGCCATCAGTCAGAAGCCTTGGCTCTTTGAGCCCTGGTTCTTCCGAGGGGTGGCGAAATTTTACCTCGATGATTTCCGTGGGGCTGAAAATGATTGCTCGGTAGCTATCGAGCGCAATCCTTATGTGGTGAGTGCCTACGAGTTGCGAGGTCTTTGTCGCATTAATCAGAAGAAATATGCCGATGCTGTGAAGGACTATGATCGTGCACTTCGTTATGATCCGGAGAACCAGAGCCTTTGGCACAACCGGATCCTCTGTCTGATCCAGGACAAGAACTATGAGCTTGCCCTGGCCCAGATTGACACGATGGTTACCCGTTGGTCCAAATACGCACGTGCCTATGCCATGCAGGCTGAGGTATATCTGCTTCAGAAAGATACCACCAAGGCAGTGACATCGCTTGACAAGAGTCTGGAACTTGATCCTTACGACGGTGGCATCTGGGCTGAGCGGGCTATCATCAGTCTGGCTCGTCAGGACTGGAAGCAGGGTGAGGAATATCTCGATAAGAGTATCCATCTGTTGCCGAAACAGCCCGTGAACTACATCAACCGTGCGATGGCACGTTATAATCAGAATAACCTCCGAGGTGCGATGGCGGATTATGATAGGGCTCTCGACCTTGATCCGAATAACTTCCTGGGTCACTATAACCGTGGTTTGCTGCGTGCTCAGGTGGGTGATGATAACCGAGGTATTGAGGACTTCGATTTCGTGCTGAAGTTGGAACCTGATAATCTGATGGCCCTCTTTAATCGTGCGCTGCTGCTCGAACAGACAGGTAACCTGCGGGCTGCTATCCGTGATTATTCAAAGGTGATCGAGGAATATCCGAACTTCTGGTTCGGTCTCCAGCATCGTGCCTCGTGTTATCGCCGACTGGGTAATACCAGACAGGCGGAACTTGATGAATTCCGTATTCTCAAGGCACAGATGGATAAGCGTTATGGGCATCAGCCTCGTCTCTCAAAGAAGCAGATGCGTAAGCGCAGCGATGAGGATATGGAGAAATACAACCAGCTCGTTGTGGCTGATGAGCAGGAGGTTGAGCATGAGTATAAGAGCGATTATAGGGGTAGGGTACAGAACCGCAAGGCAGAGCTGTCGTTCCTGCCGATGTTCAGTCTCTCGTTCCGTCGCCCTGAGAGTGATGTCAAATCCGAGATTCCTTATGAGGAGAGTGTAGAGGCCTTCAACCATCGTTCGAAGTCGCGCCCTGTCTATATCTCCTGTGACCAGTCGAAACTGGGTGAGAGTCTGATGAAGCAGACCTTTACACTTATCGATTCGCTCAGTACGGCTATTGATGCCTCGAAGAGTACTGTCAGCGTGAAACCGCTGCTGTTCCTGCGAGCCATAGCGTATAGTTCTATACAGAACTTCGATAATGCCATCGACGATCTGGGCATCTATCTCCAGATTGATTCCACTTCTTCATTAGCCTACTGGCAACGGGCTGTCTGTCAGGCGAAGATGAATGAGTTTAATGCCGCTCAGGGTACGAATATCGAACTCCAGATGGCAAATGTATTAGGCGATCTCTCGGAGGCTATCAAACATGCACCGAAGAATGCTTACCTCTATTATAACCGCGGTACACTCTACGCTTTGCGTAATGATAACCAGCGGGGTATCGACGACTATACCCGTGCTATCCAACTGGAGCAGGATCTGGCTGAGGCCTACTATAACCGGGGATTGTTGTTCATCCGCTTGAAGAAGATAGATGAAGCCATCGCCGATCTCAGTAAGGCGGGTGAGCTTGGTATCTATCAAGCATATAGTGTCATTAAGAAATATACAGGAAAATAATATAATAACTAAAAATGAGACTACAATGAAAAGGATTTTGGTAACTGGTGGTGCTGGTTTTATTGGTTCGCACCTTTGTGAGCGCTTAGTAAAAGATGGTAATGACGTGATCTGTCTCGACAACTTCTACACAGGCAGTAAAGAGAATGTGTGGCATTTGTTGGGTGAACCCAATTTTGAGATTGTACGTCATGATGTGTGCCAGCCATATTGGGCAGAGATCGATGAGATCTATAATCTGGCTTGTCCGGCTTCTCCTGTCTATTATCAGACAGACCCGATCCAGACTACCAAGACCTCTGTGTTCGGAGCCTATCACATGCTGGGTCTGGCCCGCAGAACGAAGTGTAAGATCCTTCAATCTTCTACCAGTGAGGTCTATGGCGATCCGAACGTACATCCACAGCCAGAGTCATACTGGGGCAATGTCAACACCATCGGCCTCCGTTCCTGCTATGATGAGGGTAAGCGTTGTGCCGAAACCATGTTCTTCGACTATCATCGTCAGCACGGCGTGCGTATCAAGGTGATCCGTATCTTCAATACCTATGGTCCACGTATGGCAGAGCACGACGGACGTGTTGTATCTAATTTCATCATGCAGGCTTTGCGTAACGAGGATATCACCATCTATGGCGATGGTACTCAGACCCGTTCTTTCCAGTATGTATCTGATCTGATTGAAGGTATGATACGTATGATGGCGAGTGGTGACGACTTCCAGGGTCCTGTAAACATCGGTAATCCTGGTGAGTTCACGATGCTGGAGCTGGCAGAGAAGGTGATCGCTATGACAGACTCTAAGAGTAAGATTGTGTTCAAACCGCTGCCCTCAGATGATCCTAAGATGCGCAGACCCGATATCTCTCTGGCAAAGGCTAAGTTGGATTGGGAGCCAAAGGTTAAGCTCGATGAGGGACTCGAGAAAACAATTGAATATTTCAAGACGCGACTATAAGTTGTTTAAACTCAAACATATATTGTAGATATGATGATTAACATTACTTTCCCAGACGGATCTGTTCGTTCGTATGAGCAGGGCGTAACTGGCTTTCAGATTGCAGAGAGCATCTCTCCGGCTCTCGCACGCAGCGTTGTAAGCTGTGGAGTAAACGGTGAGACAGTAGAGCTGAACCGTCCGATTAATGAGGACGCCAAGATTGAGCTCTACAAGTTTGATGACGAGCAGGGTAAGCATACCTTCTGGCACACCTCAGCCCATCTGTTGGCAGAGGCACTGCAGGAGTTGTATCCTGGCATACAGTTCGGTTTCGGACCTGCTGTCGAGAATGGTTTCTTCTATGATGTGCTGTTGAAGGATGGCGAGAGCATCAAGGAGAGCGACTTCCCCAAGATTGAAGCAAAGATGAAGGAGTTGGCTTCGAAGAAAGAAGCCGTTGTTCGTCGTGAGGTTTCCAAGGCAGACGCTCTTAAGGAGTTTGGTGCCGATGGTCAGACCTACAAGTGCGAGCACATTGAGCAGGATCTTGAAGACGGTTCTATCACCACTTATACACAGGGTAATTTCACCGATCTGTGTCGTGGTCCGCACCTCGTGGATACAGGCGAGATCAAGGCTGTGAAGCTGACCTCTGTAGCAGGTGCTTTCTGGCGTGGTGATGCAAACCGTGAGCAGATGCAACGTCTGTATGGTATCTCCTTCCCGAAGAAGAAAATGCTCGACGAGTATCTTGAGATGTTGGAGGAGGCCAAGAAGCGCGACCACCGTAAGATCGGTAAGGAGATGGAACTCTTCATGTTCTCTGATAAGGTAGGTAAGGGCCTGCCCATCTGGTTGCCGAAGGGTACAGAACTTCGTTTGCGTCTGCAGGATCACTTGCGTAAGGTTCAGAAACGTTTTGGCTATCAAGAGGTTATTACACCGCATATCGGTTCAAAGAATCTCTATGTCACTTCTGGTCACTATGCTCATTATGGCAAGGATTCGTTCCAACCCATCCACACCCCTGAGGAGGATGAAGAGTACATGCTGAAACCGATGAACTGTCCTCACCACTGCGAGATCTTCGCTTGGAAACCCCGTTCATATCGTGACCTGCCGCTGCGCATTGCTGAGTTTGGTACCGTCTATCGTTATGAGCAGAGTGGTGAGTTGCATGGCTTGACTCGTGTGCGTTCGTTCACTCAGGACGATGCCCATTTGTTCTGTCGTCCAGACCAGGTGAAGCAGGAATTCCTGAATGTGATGGATATTATCGGTATCGTACTGACAGCTTTCGGATTCAACTTCGAGGCTCAGATCTCGCTGCGTGATCCTAACGACCATGATAAGTATGTGGGTACCGACGAGGATTGGGCGCTGGCAGAGAAGGCTATCGTTGAGGCTTGCCAGGAGAAGGGTCTTCCTGCCAAGGTAGAATACGGTGAGGCCGCTTTCTATGGTCCTAAGCTCGACTTCATGATTAAGGATGCTATCGGCCGTCGTTGGCAGCTGGGTACCATACAGGTGGATTATAACCTGCCGAAGCGCTTCCAGCTGGAATACACCGATGAGGACAACACAAAGAAGACACCTGTGATGATCCACCGTGCACCGTTCGGTTCTCTCGAGCGTTTCTGTGCTGTGTTGATTGAACACACTTCAGGTCACTTCCCCCTCTGGCTCACCCCCGATCAGGTAGCTATTCTGCCGTTGTCAGAGAAGTACAACGACTATGCTCAGGAGGTTGCCAGGAAGTTCGATCTGGGTGGTGTTCGTGCTACCATCGACCTGCGCAACGAGAAGTTGGGCCGTAAGATTCGCGACAATGAGTTGAAGCGTATTCCTTACATGGTGATTGTAGGTGAGAAGGAGCAGCAGGATGGTACTGTAGCCGTTCGTCCTCAGGGCGGTGGTGAACAGAGTGTGAAAACCATCCAGGAGTTCATCGACGAGGTGAATGCCCGTGTTGCTGAGATGACAAAAGACTTCTGATAAAGAATGAAAGAATGAAGAGATGGAATGCGATTTTTGGAGGTTATATGTTAAATAAACATAAAATATATAGTTTCAATAGCTTTCATTTCTTCATTTTTTCATTTCTTCATTTATTTATAGTAATTTTGCACCCGATTTTCTAAAAAACAGTTGATGAAGAATGACAAAATGAAGAGTCAGTACCGTATCAACGAACAGATACGAGTACGTGAAGTCCGCATCGTAGGCGACGAAGGTTCATCCGTAGTTCCTACCCGTGACGCATTGAATATGGCACGTGAGCAAGGTGTTGATCTCGTAGAGATTTCGCCAAATGCTAATCCGCCAGTATGTCGTCTCATCGACTACTCCAAGTTCCTCTACCAGCAGAAGAAGCGCCAGAAGGAGATGAAGGCCAAGCAGGTAAAGGTGGAGGTGAAGGAAATCCGCTTCGGACCTCAGACCGATGAGCACGACTATCAGTTCAAGCTCAAGCACGCCAAGGAGTTCCTTGAGGAAGGTAATAAGGTACGTGCCTATGTATTCTTCCGCGGACGCTCCATCCTGTTTAAGGAACAGGGCGAGGTGCTGTTGCTCCGTTTCGCTAACGATCTGGAGGAGGTTGGAAAGGTAGAGTCGATGCCATCGCTCGAAGGAAAGAAGATGTTCCTCTATCTGGCTCCTAAGAAGGCAGGCGCTCAGAAGAAGAGTCAGCAGGCTCGTGATCGTGAGGCTGCTGAATTGGAGGCCAAGGAGGCTGCCAAGCAGCAGAAAGAGGCTGCAGCCGCAGAGTCATCTGCAAACGGTGGTCTTTTCGCCAATGCCAAGATCTCTGCCGATGCGCTGAAGAAGCTCACAGAGGATCAGGAATAAGAAAAAGAAGATGGCGCGCCCGGTATATGCGTTGCCGTCGGTTAATAATAACAATTTAATTTTTTAAAACAATGCCAAAAGTAAAGACAAACTCCGGTGCTAAGAAAAGATTTTCTTTCACTGGTACAGGTAAGGTTAAGAGACGTCACGCTTACCACAGCCACATTCTGACGAAAAAGACCAAGAAGCAGAAGCGTAACTTGGTAGGTACAACTATCGTTGATCCATCAAACATGAAGCAGGTTCGTGACCTGTTGTGTCTCCGTTAAACCTATTGTCGAACATTTAAAGTAGAAAAATTATGCCTAGATCAGTAAATCACGTTGCATCAAGAGCAAAGCGTAAGAGAATTTTGAAGCTTACCCGCGGCTACTTCGGAGCCCGCAAGAATGTTTGGACAGTAGCAAAGAACACATGGGAGAAGGGTCTGACCTATGCCTATCGTGATCGCCGTAATAAGAAGCGTAACTTCCGCGCCCTGTGGATTCAGCGTATCAACGCTGCCGCTCGCTTGGAGGGTATGAGCTACTCTGTCCTCATGGGCAAGCTCAGCAAGTCAGGTATCGAGATCAACCGTAAGGTGCTCGCTGACCTCGCTATGAACAATCCCGAGGCTTTCAAGGCTATCGTGGAGAAGGTGAAGTAAACAAAGATTTTATGTCTTTATCATCTATGATCCCCACCAGCCTTGGTGGGGATTATTCATAATAGAAAGATTGTTTGGATAACCATTAATTATAAGAAATGAAAACAACCATATTTGATCTGTTGAGTCGTAAGGGACAGCAGCCCGTGAGCATGTTGACGGCTTATGACTTTAACACAGCCCGCACCATGGATGAGGCGGGTATTGACATGATTCTCGTAGGCGATTCGCTGGGGAATGTCATGTTGGGTTACGACAACACACTTGCTGTTACCGTTGATGATATGATTCATCATGGTAAGGCCGTATGCCGAGGCGCCAAGCAGGCTTTCGTAGTGGTGGATATGCCTTTCATGTCGTATCAGACTTCTGTGGAAGATGCTGTGCGCAATGCTGGACGTATTATGAAGGAAACCAACTGTCAGGCCGTGAAACTGGAGGGTGGTGTAGAGTATGCCGATCGAATTAAGGCCATCGTACAGGCTGGAATTCCTGTGGTGGCACATATCGGGCTCACCCCTCAGTCGTTTAATGCCCTGGGTGGTTATAAGGTACAGGGCAGGTCGTTGGAGCAGGCTAAGAAGCTGCTCAAGGATGCTGAGGCCGTAGAGGCTGCTGGTGCCTTTGCCATCACTCTGGAGTGCGTGCCTGCACCCTTGGCTAAGTTGGTTACTGAGCAGAGTGGGGCCCTCACCATCGGGATTGGTGCTGGAAACGGCTGCGATGGTCAGGTGCTGGTCTATCAGGACATGCTGGGCTACACCGATGGCTTTATTCCCAAGTTCGTGAAGAAATATGCCGACCTCCACAGCGTGATGCTCGAGGCGTTCAAACAATATAAGAAAGAGTGCGGGGATCGTTCCTTCCCAGAGTCGTCGCAGAGCTATGGCATCAGCGACGAGGTGATGCAGGAACTTTTTGAACCCGAATTAAAATACTAATCAAGGATATGAAGGTAGTTAAGACTGTAAAAGAAGTAAGAGAGATTGTTTCTGCCTGGAGGAAGGAGGGACTCAGTGTCGGTCTGGTGCCCACGATGGGCTATCTGCACGAAGGTCATCAGAGTCTGATTCGTAAGTCTGCCAGTCAGAACGACCGTACGGTAGTCTCTGTATTCGTGAACCCCATCCAGTTTGGCCCCAACGAAGACTTGGAGGCTTATCCGCGCGACTTGAACCGTGATATGCAGAAGGTGGAAGAGGCTGGGGGAGACCTCATCTTCAATCCGGAGCCAGAAGAGATGTATCCAGGTCACTTCACTTCATTCATCGATACCACAGAGACCACAGAGTTGCTTTGTGGAGCCGTGCGCCCTATTCACTTCCGTGGTGTCTGCACGGTAGTGGGCAAACTCTTTAATATCGTTCAGCCCGATCGTGGCTACTTCGGACAAAAGGATGCCCAGCAGCTTGCAACGATTAAACGTTTTGTGCGCGACCTGAACTTCCCGATAGAGATCGTGCCTTGTCCCATCGTACGTGAGGAGGATGGTCTTGCCAAGTCGAGCCGTAACACCTATCTGAATCCAGAGGAGCGTCAGGCAGCCCTTATCCTCTCCAAGAGCTTGAAGAAAGGTCAGGAGGCTATCAGTCAGGGGGAACGCGACTCTCAGAAGGTGATAAGCATCATCCGTGAAAGCCTTGAGTCAGAACCTCTGGCACGTATCGACTACGTAGAGGTAGTTGACTTCGAGAACATCCAGCGCGCCGCTAAGATCGAGGGTGAAATACTTGTGGCTATCGCTGTGTATATCGGTAAGACGCGTCTGATCGACAACTTCATCGTAAATCTATAATCCCTGCGAGATGAATATAACGCTGTTGAAAGCAAAGATACACCGTGCTGTGGTGAAGCAGGCCGACCTCGACTATGTGGGCAGCATCACCATCGACTCAGACCTGTTACGTGAGTCGGGCATCATGGAGTACGAGAAAGTGGAGATTGCCGACATTGACAATGGCAACCGCTTTGAGACCTATGCCATTGCCGGCGAGGCTGGTTCTGGCATCATCTGTCTGAACGGTGCTGCGGCACGATGTGTGAATGTGGATGATAAGATCATCATCATGGCCTATGCCCAGATGACGCCTGAGGAGGCTAAGACGCATAAGCCCACCGTACTCTTCGTGGATGAGAACAATCGGATCGTGCGTAAGGCCAACTACGAGAAACATGGTTTGCTTATTGAACAATCGAAGTAAATGCTAACAGGAAAATCCATCGTTTTGGGAGTCACGGGTAGCATTGCTGCCTACAAGATTGCCAATCTGGCCTCGATGCTGGTGAAGCTGAATGCCGACGTTCACGTTATCATGACGCAGAACGCCACCCACTTTATCACCCCGATGACCTTCGAGACACTCACCAACAACAAGTGCATCGTCGATACCTTCGACCGTAACTTCAACTTCGATGTGAAGCATGTGTCGCTGGCCAAGAAAGGTCAGCTTTTCCTGATTGCCCCCTGTACCGCCAATGTCATCGGTAAGGTGGCAAACGGAATCTGCGACGATATGCTCACCACTACCATCATGGCCACGAAAGCCCCAGTGCTCTTCTCGCCGGCCATGAACACTGGCATGTGGGAGAATCCCATCCTGCAGGACAACCTGCAGAAGCTGAAGCACTATGGCTATCATATCATTGATCCCATTGAGGGCCGTCTGGCCTGTGGCGATACGGGTAATGGCAAGATGGCGTCGGAAGAGACATTGTTGCAGCATATTCTCCTGCATCTGGCAAAGGAAAAAGACCTCAAGGGCAAAAAGCTTTTGATTACGGCAGGGCCTACTCAGGAAGCCATCGATCCTGTGCGCTATATCACCAACCACTCTTCTGGTAAGATGGGTTATGCTCTCGCCAAGATGGCTGCACTTCGTGGTGCGGAAGTTACTTTGGTGTCTGGTCCCGTCAGCCTCCAGCCCTTTGCGGGTGTCCGTAAAATTGATGTAGTCAGTGCGCAGGATATGTTTGAGGCTGTCACCGCCAGAAGTGCTGAGCAGGATGTCATCATCATGTGCAGTGCTGTGGCCGACTACAAGCCAGCTGTCTATGCCGCTCAGAAGGTGAAGAAGAGCGATGCCGACCTGCATATCGACCTTACGCGCACTCAGGATATCTTAGGTTATCTGGGTGAGCATAAACGTGAAGGACAGGTGCTCGTAGGTTTCTCGATGGAGACAGAGAACCTCATAGAGAACTCTCGTGCCAAACTGGATAAGAAAAATGCTGACTTGATCTGCGCCAACTCCATTGCGTCGGCACAGACAGGCTTTGCTGTCGATACAAACAAAGTGACACTCATCACCCGTCAGGGAGTCTTAGAGCTGCCCCTCTGTTCGAAAGAACAAACTGCCGATTTGATTCTCGATAAGATATGCACGTTCTGATAGATATCGGTAACTCTACCATTGTGGTTGCCATTGCTGACCAGCAGGGCGATATCACCAACACCTGGCGCTTCAAGACACGCAAGGAAGAAACGGTTACCTTCTTTCGCTATGAGCTGAAACAAGGGCTTCGTAAGTATAACTTGGAACCCGCTGATATCGAGAGTGTCGTTATCTCTTCGGTCGTACCTGAGGTGAACGATGATGTGGCGCAGGCCATCAACGACCTCACAGGACTGACTCCCCATTTCTTCAGTATTGACGATGCTCAGGGACTCATCACCATCGACATCGAGTCGCCTACTCAGTTGGGCAAGGATCGTCTGGCTGATGCCTTGGGAGCCGTTACCTGTTATGGGGCACCCGCCATCGTCATCGACTTCGGTACCGCCACCACCTTTGGTGTCATCGATGCCGAGTGCCGGTTCTTGGGCGGACTGATCATCCCGGGTGTCAAGACCTCCCTCAATGCCCTCAGCCAGCGGGCCTCGCAACTGCCTGCCATCAACATTGAAAAACCTACACATCTGATAGGGCGTAACACGTTGGAATGCATGCAGAGCGGCATCCTCAACGGCACCGCCGCCATGATCGACGGACTCCTGGATCGCCTCTTGCCCACACTCTCTTCACCCGTACATATCATCGCCACGGGCGGGATGGCAAAAGACATCGTGCCCCAGTGCCACCATCAGATCCTGCTCGATAAATATCTGTTGCTAAAAGGACTCTTTAACGCTACCCGTCAGAAATGAAAATTGTGATGATCGGCTCAGGCAACCTGGCCACCCAACTGTCGCTGGCATTAAAAGATGCTGGTCAAGAGATTGTTCAGATTTTTAGTCGTACTTCGGCTCACGCCAAGGAACTTGCTGACAAGATCGGCTGTGCCTATACCGCCTCTTTGGAAGCCGTCCTTCCCGATGCCGAACTCTACATCCTCGCTGTGAAAGACGATGCCCTCGCTGCGCTGGCAGCCAACCTCTGTGCTGCGCGTACTGACGCCCTGTTCCTCCATACCGCAGGCAGCATGCCGATGGATGTCTTCAAGGGCCATACCTTGCAGTATGGTGTGCTCTATCCGATGCAGACGTTCTCGAAAAACCGCCGCGTCAACTTCCGCGAGATACCCTGTTTTATTGAGGCATCCAGTCCTTCGGCACAGGCAATCATCCGCACCCTTGCAGAAAGCATTTCAGATCATGTCGTTGATTG
>Ga0256407_10005486_pt1 | contig 20291 bp, 8 predicted proteins | sample RumenRJG_04DNA_FD_193489 | JGI IMG/M metagenome (GOLD analysis project Ga0256407, IMG submission 193489) | Bovine rumen microbial communities from Lethbridge, Alberta, Canada - RJG_04 | ecosystem: Host-associated > Mammals > Digestive system > Stomach > Rumen | place: Canada: Alberta | collected... | reverse complement strand
CCCATTTCATTATTGTTTATTTTTTTTAATTTATTAGAAAATAAATAACATATTTCAATTTTATATAATTTTAATAAAATATTTTTTAATTATATAAATATTTTATTAATAAAATTTTTTTTTAATTAAAAAAAATTATTTTAAAAAAAATAAAATAAATATTCAAAAGACAAAACATCATTAAAAAAAATTAAAAATTTTCTTTTTTTTTTAATTAATTTATAAATAAAATTTCATCAGAATAAAGTTTAGTTTGTTCCTTAAGTGCCGAAAAAACTTTTTCAGTAATCCATTCATTTACACAATTAATAGTACAAGAAAGAGATTTTTCAAACATTTGATTGAAAATAATTTTAATAACTTTTGGACTTTGAATTTCAATATCTTTAATTATAAAATAATCAATATTTTGAATAATATTTAATTTATTATCCATAACATAAAGACAGAAATTAGTAAAAACAAAGATAATATTATACCCTTTAATATATTTTGTAAAATAATAACTTCCATTTTTAAAATCAGGAAAAATTAATTTTAATCTAATTAAAATATCAGCATCATTTTTATTATAATTTTTAAAATATAAATATTTTCCATATAAAGCTCTTGTTGGTCTAATACTTTTTGGAAGATCATTATTTTTTTTATTAGAATCATCTCCTGTAAAAATTTTAAAAATTCCAAATAAAAAACCTTTAATTGCAATTTTATTAACTTCATTCATAATTCCATTTTTAAATTTATTAATAAGAATCATTAAAAATTCATTTAAATTTCCTACAAATTTTCCTATTGAATTTCCCTTTGTGTTTACATTATGTTTATTTCCAGTTAATCCTTTAAAAACCCAAGAAAAAAATGATGCATAATGTAAATAATTTTTTAATAATTTATCTATGTTTATACTTGATAATTCAAATGATATATTTAAAGGAGGAATTGATAAATTTTTACTATAATATATTGTTAATCTTTTTTTATATTCTTCAATAACGTTTAATTCTATTTTTTCTTTTGATGATGAAAAAATTTCATCTATATTAAAATTTTTTAAATTCATTCTATATAAAATATTTGATATAAAATCTATTATTGACATTATGAAATTTGGATCTAATGCTAATTTTATTTTATCTAATTCTATATTTAAATTTGTTATTGATGTTACTTTATCTGTAATATATTCAATTAAATCTGTTTTTAATACACAAAAATTTTTTTTTCCTTTATTATATAATACTAAAGAATATTTTCCATCTTCTTGACTTTGATTATATAATTTTATGTTTTCTATATAAAAAATTATCTTTGTTAAATTTCTATTTATTATTCCATTTTCATATGTTTTATCTATTAAAAGATTTACATTTTTCATATAAATAAATAATATTTCTTTTCTTAAATAATGTCTTAATTTTCTATTTTGATTTTCATTATCACCAATAATAGAAATTCCTAAAGAATTAATATTAATATTAAAAAGAAATAAATCAGAATGTATTCCTTCAATCATTTTTTTTCTATTTATATCATAATCATAAAAAATAATATGAATTTTAATTCCATTTGAAATTATATTATATTCAATTTCATTATTAATACTATATCTTTTATTTATTTCTTCAGAAAAATTAATTTGAATATTATAAAAATTATTTTTAATTATAATATAATAAATACTTTTATATTGAGAAAATTGTTTTAACATACTTTTTTGATTTGGTTCTATAATTTGAGTATGTTGATCATAATTTTGTTCAAAAATTCCAATTGCTAATTTACTTTTATTTTCTACTTGAAGTTTACAATTTTCAATATTAGCTTCACTAATAAAAATTTCAATATTATTATCAATTGGATCAAGTCTTATTTCTAAATTAACAAACATATCATCTAAAAAAAAAGTATATAAACCATAATTTTGAATAATAAAATTATTTGACCATTCACTTGGTAAATTTTGATCTATATTTGATACACCAAAACATAATTGACAATTTCTTCCTCGATTAAAAAAATTAAAATTATATTTTTTCATTGGATAAATTCTAATATATTGTTTTTTATCTAAGAAATCTGCAATATAAAAAAATTTTGTTGATAACATACTTAAAAATTTACATATTGGATTAATTGATATTACCATACTCATTAAATTTTCATTAAAATCAATATTATTTTCTATTGAGATATAAGATAAATTTGAAATTAAATTTAATTCTAAAATACAATTTCTCCCATTTATATCTTCATATGACATTTTTAAATGATAATTATCCATTGTAGATAATAAATCTTTCATTGAAATATCTTTACTTTTAAAATTACTATATTTGAATTTTATATTATATTCATTTTCTTTTAAATCTAAATTTGAACTTACTAAAAATAATTGTTCATTTAAACGATAAACAAAAGGTTTATTTGAAATTCCCTCTGAATAAATATTAATTTCTTTGATACTACAATTATTTTTTATTATAGTATCACAATATATTATTAATTGTCTTCCATCTGAATGAAATAAATTAATCATTGAAAGAATAAATGAATTTCCTTTATTATCTTCAAATGTAATATAATTAATATCATTATTATTAAACCAATAATAAGATTTTGAATAAAAATAATTTCCATTACATAATATAAAAAAAGCAAAATTTCTTATATTTGTAAAATCTAAAAAAAATTGTGTACATTTTGGAATTTTATACTTTTTTTTATCAATTATTATTTCAATTTCAATTGGAAGACAATTTACAATACTATATTCAGACATAACAATTAAATCTCTAACATTTGGAATATTTCTATTTAAATTAAGTATTAAATTTTTATTATCAAGAAGAAATTGTTTTTTAAATTTTTCATTAGTTTTAGATTCTCTAACTTCATTTAAAAGAAAAAGATGATTTACTTTATTATTAATTTTATTTTCATTCAAATTAATTCCATTTAAAAAATAAAATTTTATTGTATTATTAATTAATTTAAAAGGAATTCCAAATCTTTTTCCTTTTGGTAAATCATAAAAATATAATTTTTCACCATAAAAAACAATAGTAATATCATATTTAGTTTTATTTCTAAAAATAATAGGAGAATAAATTGAAATATTAATATGTCTATCTTTACTTAAAGTATTTTCAGATATAAAATAATCTTCATTATTTAATGAATGTTTTATTGTTCCTAATTTTTCAATTGGAATATTAAAATTAAATATATCATTATAAATAATAGTTATTTCTTTTTTACCATATAAATTATCATTCCAATCTTTAATATATTCTAATTTGATACTTTCTTGTTTATTTAAATTAAATATTTGACCTGCATATTTTATTTTTAAATCTTCTCCACTATAATTAAAAACTTCATTATTAGAAATTTGAGATTCATTTTTTTTAATAAGTCTATAATTAGTAGGTGAAAAAATATAATTTTCATAATTTTTTTTTTCATAAATAAACTTTTTAATCCAATTATTTAAAGAACCTAAAACAAAACTAATATTCATATCACTTAAATTAATTAATAATTCATTATCTTCAATAAAAAAAGCACATTTATCTTTATTATTATATTGAAGTTTAATATTAGTAATTTCAATTGTAGGTTCCCAAATACAAGCAATATAATTAAAAGAATTAAGAGAAAGTGAAAGTTTAATATCAATTGTATTTATATTTGAAATTTGAGTCATAACTTCTGTTAAAGATAAATTTAAAAATGGATAATAACTTCCTGTTGAATTATCTATTAAAACTATATCTAATTCTCTAAAATTTATACCCCCTGATATTTTAATTTCTGAATTTTTTTCTTTTTTTTTATTAGATAAAAAAATAATATTTGTATTTAAATCATTATTACTTATTTTTTTTTTTTCTTGTTCATTATTATTTAATTCAATTGAGCTTTGTGATTGAATTTTTAATAATATTTCATTATTTTTTTTTTGAATAAATTCATTATTTTCAATTCTTTTTTCATTTTTATAATAAAAATAATTTAATTGATATGCTTTTAAAAAAGACATAATATCAAAATAAGATAGATTAATAAATAAAGATTGAATTTCAGTATTTAAATTAATAGAATCTTTTTTAATTTGTAATTTAACAATTAAAAAATAATTTTTAGTATGAAATAATTCTCTTTTATTTATTCCACTAATAAATTCAGTAATAATAGATTTAATTTGAATGCAATATTCTCCATAAGGTAATTTTAAATTTATAATTGATCTATAATAAACATAAAATTCTTCAATTGATAAAATCATATTTTCAGTTCCATCAAAAGAAGTTTGTAAAATATATTTTGAATTATGTATATTTAATTGAATTTCAGGTCTTTTTTTACTTTTTTTCATTTTAGAAATAAGTATATCAATTGGAATTGCATTTTCAAAATATAAATATAAAGATAAAAAAGAATCAACTCTTACAATAACTTTAAGTGAAGTAATATCAAATTCGATTATATTATTTTTTCCTGATATTTTAATTTGATAATATAAATCTTTTTTTTCTTTTTCTATTATTGTATTTTGTGTTTGTGTTTCTAAAGATTCTTTTTGAATATTTGTTAAAACATTTATTTCTTGATTTTGACCATCAAAAAAAATTAATCCTATTTTTTCTATTTCAATTGTATAATTTAAATCTTCTATAATATTATTTGGATTATTTATGTCTTCATTGATATTTAAAATTAAATTTAGTATAAAATTATTAAATGAAATTTCTGATATTTTTATAAAATTTTCTAAACATAAAAATAATTTAAAATTATATACTTCTATTTTATATTCAAATTTATTATTTTTATTTTTTTTATTATTTTGATAATCTAAATTAAATTCTTCAAAATTAATTAATTGATTATTTTCTAAAAATTGTTTATTATTTTCTTTTTGATATTCTGTATTTAAAGATAAAATAAATTTATATAAATCAATTTGAGTAATTTTAATTGATAAATCATTAAAAATATAATTATAAATTCTATCATCACCAGGTTTAAATAAAACATTAACATTAATTAATTTTTCTTTTATTATATTTACATTATTCAAATTATATAAATTTATATTAAATATTTTAAGTAAAGAAACATCATTTGAGCCTTTTAAAAAATTTCTAAGAGTAATTTTCTCAAAATCAATTATAAAACTTTTAAAAAAAACTTTTATTTTAAAAATAGATAAATGATATTTAATAAGAATAAAATCAAAATTCATATTATCAACAATATAATTAAATGCATGATAAATTTTAAAAAAAAGAGGAATTGTTAATTTAAATTCAGGTTCCTCAATTTTTGCACTAATCATTTCATTATAAAAATCAAAATCAAAAGAAATTACTTTATTAATTAAAAGTATTATTTCTTCTTCTTTAGAAATTTTAAAATCAATTATTTTTAAATCAGTATTAAAAATTTCAAAATTGATTCCTCGATTATTTTTTATTCCTTTAATTTCATTTAAATAAATATTTAAAAGATAATCATCATAATTTAAAGATAAAATTATTTTCGAAAATAGAATATTAAATTCAGTAAATAACTCATTAAATAAATAATTTTTATCAGCTTCTTTTAAAACTAAATCTTCAACATCTAAATGATTATTTAATGCTTCATAAAATTCATCATCAGTTAATTTAATTTTAAATACTTCTTCAGAAGGTTCATATTGAAGAATATATAGTAAAAGAGATGAATATTTATCTGTTGAAATATGTATTAAATCTGAATTTAAATTGCATTTTAAATTATTGTATTTAAAACTTAAATTTAATATTTTTAATGATGATATACATTTTGGTTCATTTAATTCCAATATTAATTCTTTTAATAAAAAATCAAAACCAAAATTTTTGTAATCTAATTCTCTTATGTTAATAAATTGTTTTTCAAATTTGAAATTAAAATAATTGAATATTTCATTTTCATTATTATTATTATTATTATTATTATTTTTAAAATTTTCATTTATTTGATTTATTTTTGTATATACATTCATAATAAATGATACAAATATTGAATTTAATATTAATTTAATAGGTTCATTTAAATGAAATTGGAAATTATTTTTTTCTTTTTCTTTTGATATTTCAAATTTATAATTTGGAAGAATATCACCTTTATTATTATTAATATGATAACAAAAACTTATTAAAGAAAAATCTTCTTTAATATCTAAATTTGATAATGAAATATTTATTCTATCATTTTCATTAAATATAGATAATGATGGAATTGAAGGAAAATTTATTTTTTTTAAATAACCAAAAATATCATCTTTATTTATATTTAATTCAAAAACATTTTCTTTAAAAATTTTTTCATATTTTTTTTGTATTTCTGAAGAAAGAAAATAAACTAATATAAAAAAAAATATATTTTCATCTAATTGAATATTATTAAAATTAAATTTAATATCAATTGTTTCATTTTCAGATAAAGAAATAATTAAAGCATTATCATCATTTATTTTTTCATTAAAAAAAGAAATATTATTTAAAGAAATAATATCTTTTAAATTTAATTTTGATGTAATTATATTTTGATTTTTATTTAATTCAACTTCAATATTAATAAGAGATAATTTTAATGATTCATTTTCATTAATTAATTTTAAACTTATATTAGGAAATTGAATTTTGACTTTTAATTTTTTTATAAAAATAAGAATTTTTGATAAAATTGGATTTGAAGATTTTTGTTCTTCAATTTTATTATTTAAATATTTTTCTATATTTTCAATTGTATTTAATTTTTCTAAATCTTCTTTTTCATTTTGTGTTAATTCATTTTTATTTCCTTCATCTTTTTTTCCTCCAAAAAAAAAAGCAAAAGGATTAATTATTGCTTTTTTTTTATTATCAATTACATTTTTTTCTATTTTTTCTTTTGAATATAATAAAATATTTTTTTTATTTATTGTTATTATATCTTTTATATTTGTATTATTATAAAAATTATTAACTATATTTTTTTGTTCATTTTCATTCAAATCAAAAATATTTAATTTTCCTTTAGAATAATATTTTAATTTTATTATTGTATTAATTGCATATTTCCATAATTCCATATAATTTTTTTTTTCATTTTTTTTTTGTTTTGGTTTATTATATTCAATTAAATATTTCATTTTATAATATAATTCTTTATATTTATTAAATTGAATTACTTGAATCAATTCTTTAATTTTTCTTAAAACTCTTTTATCTAATTCCATTTCAAAAGATTTAAAAATTAGATTTAATTCATTTTCTTTATTTTCAATATCATCTGAATAATTAATTTTTAATTCAAATCCAAAATCATTTATAATATTAATTTGATTTAAATTATCTTTCATAATTAAATTAATATTATCAATTTTAATTCCTTCATTTTCATCATATAAAATATTTCCAATAGAAAAAATAAAAAAAGTATTATTATAATTTAAATTCAATTCAATATTTTCAATATTAAATTTTAATCCTTTAATAATTTTATTTAATAAATTTTGAATTAAACCTTCAATCATAGAAGGTGAATTATCTTTTTTTTCAATAATCCCAATTGCATATTCAAGATATTTTTCAGTGAATTTTTTAATATTTGAAATTAATAATTCTTCAATATTTTCATATTTTAAATCAATTAAATTAATAATTCCTTTTGCATTTTTAATAGAAAATTCAAAATTTGATTTCTCATCTGGAATTAAGGCAATAAATTCATCACAAGAAAAAAAAGAAAAATTAAATTCTGAAGTTAATTCAATATTTTTATCTTCTTTTAATTTGAGATCATTTATGATTAATTTTCCATTATTAAACATTTCTTTAAATTGTTCTCTTGAAATTATTGGTGTAATATATTCTGTCATTTTTTTTTGAATTAAACCATATATTTGATCTGCAAATGCTCTAAAATTGATATTTGTCATTTTTATAAATTAGATTAATTGTTTTTTGATTAAATAAAAATTAATTAAAATTAGATTAAATTTTTTTTTTATTATTAAAAATATAAATTATTTTAGTTTTTTTAGATTTGTATTTTTCTTTTCAATTTTTTTTTATAAATTCATAAATATTATTTTTTACTAATATAATAATAGTAACAAATAATAATTTTTGTAAAAAATAAAATAAATATTTTTTAAAATTACAATTTAAAAAATATGATAAAAGAAAAAAAAGACGAAATAAAAGAAGATGATTTAAATTTTAATATTGAAAAAAAACCAACACCATATAGAAATACATTATCATTTTCAAAAACATTATCAAAAAAAATGGATATGGGTAAAATAATAGAAAAAAAAAAAAGAGAAATTAAATTATTAGTAAGAAAAAAATTAGGTAATTCTGAATTTTTTATTAATCCAAGAAAGCCAAGTCCATTAAGAAAATTGGAAAAAGGACTTGAAAAATTTTTATTTTCAAGAAATAGTAATTTATTAATTCATTTTCCAAAAATAAGAAAAAAATTATGGTATGAACAACAAAAAATTTCTCATGATTTAAATGAAAAAATTGATATTGGTTCATTAATATATTCTCAATTAAAAAATCATACAAATAATACAGTTGAAAAATATTTAAATAGAAGTTCAATATTTAAAATAGAAAATCATGGAAATTTAATAAATGATGAATATCAAAAAATAATTCTTGAAAAACAAAGAAAATCAAATATTTTTAAAAGTATTTCACCAGAAAAAAATAAAAAAAGTAGTAGTTTATTTGCAAGTATTAATATATCAAATAATTCAATAAATAATTATCATAATTATTCAAATACAATGAATACAACAATTAATTCTTCAAGAAATAATAATATTAATTCTTCAAGTCAAAATAAAATTAATTATATAAATCATTTTAATTCATTTAATAAAATAAGACACACAATTCATTCATCTTCATTATCAAAAAATAATAAAATTCATTCAAGAAATTATCCAAATTTATTTAAATTAACTTCTTATAATATAATGACACCAAAAAATAAAAATAAAATAAAAGTATTTTCTACAAATTCATATAGTAATACTCAAGAAAATTCAGAAAATAATAAAAAAAATGATAATTATACAACATCAAAATTATATAAAACAACAAATTCATTTTTTAATCCTTTTGATAATAAAATAAACAAAACTAATAAAAAAAATCATAAAAAAATGCAAAGTTGTTTAATAGAAAAAGTAAGTTTATTAAATAGTTTAACAAATAAATGTAATAATCAATTATATAAATTAGTTGATAATTCAAAAAGTAAAGAAAGAGAATTAACAAAATTAAAAGATTTAGAAGAAGTTTTTTCTTTTAAAGTAAAAAAACATGAAGATGATACTACAAAAAAATTAGTTTATCAAGCAAAAAATGATATTTATTTTAAAATGGATCAAAATAAAGCAGATTTAATTTATTTAAGTGATCAAGTTACTCAAATGAATGATGATGTTGCTTTAGTTTTTGTTGATAGAATTGCTAAAAATTATGTTAAAAAATCTAATTTAGTTGAAGAAGTTACTTCTATTTTAAATTATAATAATGATGAAAAAAAAATAAATGAAAAATATTATCAAGATTTAAGAAGTAAAATTAAAAAAAATTATAATAAAATTATTAAAATGGATGCTTCACTTGATAAAAAAAAAGAAGAAATTATTTTGTTACATGAAAATATTTTTAATAAAAATGATTAATTTAGTTATTAGTATTATAATAAATATTTAATTATTATTTTTTTGCATAATAAAAAATTAAAATAATTTAAAAGTTTTATTAATTTTTTAAAAATTATTATAAAATATTATAAAAATTATTTTATTAAATAAATCCTTGAATTTTATGTCATTAGTAATTATATATAAATTTTTATTTATTCAATCAAATATTTCTTTAGTATCAATATTATTATTAGTATAAAAAAATAGATAAATTTAAAGAAGTTAAAGAAGAACAATTATAAAACATATAATTTGTATTATATAATAGTTTATTAAAAAAAAGTTTAATTAAATATTTCCCTTCTTTTTAAAATATATATTTATAATAAAAATCAATTTTATTTTTATTGATATGAATTATATAATTATTTTTTATTTCTTTTTCATTACTTTACCCTTTTAAATAATATGTTTCTTTTTTTGTTTCTTCATAAGAATATAATCTTCTTATTTTTTTATTTATCTCATTAATTTTATATTTACATATAATAAAATTATCTATTATTTCTATTTTTTTAAATTTTTCTAATTTCAATTGTTTATTTTTATATTTTAAATAATCAATATAATTGTTATAAATATTTGAATTATCATTTTCATATATTGAAATATTTTCTTTTATTAATTTCATTTTATCAAAAAAATATTTTATATTATTTATAATTTCATTTAATGATTTTATTTTATTTTCAATATCTTTAATTAAATTATCAATAATATTTATTTCATTTTGATTTAATCCAATAGAAGAAAAAATTATAATTTGATGAGAAATATCATATTCTATTTTTTATTCATTCTTTACAATAATATTTAAGTTCTTCAAAATGTTCTAAACACATTAAATTGAAATAAATTATTATTATCTAAATCAGAAAAAGATATATTAATTTGCTTAATATTTTGTTGAACAAAAGAATAATTACATTTTCTTCCCATGATATTTTTTATTTAATAATTTAATCATTAAATCATTTAATGCTTTATTATTAATTGATTTTAATTTATTATTATTTATATCTTCTTTATTAATATTTTCTTTAAAATACATATAATAAATTAATATTCTTAAATTTAATAAATTATCTTACTTAAATGAATTATTAAAATCTTTTTTTATATATTTATTAATATTATTTGAAGATATTAATATTTTTGAAGGTTTTAAATTCATATTTTTTATTTGTTTATTTTTATTTATTTCAATTAATATTTCGTATCTTAATCTTATTAAAGATGATTTTGATTTATTAAAATAAAATTTTAATGATAAATTAGAATTCAGTTAAATGTAAAAAGGATTATTTTATCAAATTAGAATTATTGTAATTAATAAATATTGTAATTATTTAAGAGCAATTATTAATATTTAAAAAAAGTGTATATTTACATTCAAAATTTTTTTTTTAAAATTTTTAATTTAAATGAATCAATATAAATTAATTTAAATTTTAATTAAAAAAAGAATGTTTTAAAACAATTTTATATTGGATAATAAAAAGATTGAAATTTAAATGATATTATTTGTAATATAAAATCAAAATACTTTTAAATAAAAATTATTTTATATACCAGATATTAAATTAATATCAATTGTTTAATTAATTCATTAATTTTTTCCAACCAAATTTATTAAAAAAATTTTCATTTATATTTTTTATATTTATATAAATAATTTAATAATATATTATTCTTGTCAACAAATATAATTTATTTTTTTATAAATGAAAAAAAGATATTTTAAGAAGTAAAAAAATGTCAAAATTAACAAATTTCTCTAAATATCAAAAAGAAGAGAAAAAAATTTCTCTCGAACTCAGAGAAGAATATAAAATACATAAAAAAAATGAACCAGAAATAATTGAACCTATAAATTATAAAATATCATTAAGTCAATTCCGTCCTCAAATCATAAATTGGATTATTTTTCTCTGTGAAAATTTAAATTTTTCAATTGAAACTTTATTTAGAACAATAATTATTTTTGATCAATATATTGGAAAAGTTAAAAATGAAAATTTTAATCAAAATAATTTTCAATTAATTACAATTGCATCTTTATCTCTTGCAACAAAAATTGAAGAAATTAATTGTAATTATATAAAGTTTTTCACTGATAATGTTTTGAATTCTCCTAATAATAAAAATTATACATATAAAGATTTAACAAAAATGGAATTTGAGATATTAACGACTTTAAAATTTAAAATTTTATATTCCACCCCAATAAATTTTGGTAAAATTTATTTTGAATTATTAAAAAAAAAATTTCAAAAAAATAACTTTTTTCTTTTTAATTTTTGGAAAGATTTTGAAATAAATTTAAAATCTATATCTTTTTATGATATGTATATTACTATGTCTCAAAGTGATATTGCATATTATTCTTTAATTCAAACTTGTAATCAATATAGAATTAATGATAATGTATTTAAAAAAATTTATAATATTATTAATTATGGTGAAAATGAAGAAGAAAAAATTTATATAGGAAATAATAAATATAATAGATTTTCAATTCGATCTTTATAATTTATACTCTTTATTATAGTATAATTTTTAATTTTTAATTTATGGAGAAATAGTTTTTGAAATTTGATTATAAAAATTATCATGTAAATGTTGTTTTTGTAAGTATTTTTAATATTATTGTAACTAATATTCTTTGAATATTTAGAAATAGTATAAGGAGTTTATTTTTAAAGTTTAATTAAAGAAAAATTGGTGTTTTATATAATTTTTCTTTTTTATTAAAATCATAAAATTATTTTTATTCAATAAATTAAGAATGTATATAAAACCTATAGAAATAATATTTTATATATATAAATAATAGTAAATTTTCATTTTATTAAATTTTATTTTTAGAGAGAATATTATTTTTAAAAAAATTTATTGTTTTTAAAATATATTAATTCTATATTTAAATAAATTATTTATTTAATTTTTCCAACATTATATTTTTAATTGTAAAATCAATATCAGTTTTATTTTTAGAAATCAAAATCATTATTTTATAGAAATACCTATAATTCCTTATTAATTTATTAATAAACCATTTTTTAATTTTTGATGGAGTTCTATAATAAGATTTAAAGAAAATAAAACTAATTAAAATACAAACTAAATAATTAATAACTAAATTATAAAAAACTATTAAAATAATAGTAGGAATATACCATATAAAAACAAGATTTAATCCATATAATTCACTAACTTCATCCACTAAATTTTTTAATATTATTTCAAAGAAAAATATAAAAAAAATTAATAAAATATGTGAAAATATATTCCAAAATAAATTATTTGAATTGTTATTTAATTCTGTGAAATCATATTTTTCATAAGAATTTAAATTAATATCAATATTATTATTTCCTTCTTTTTTTCTTTTTTGAATAGTATTATATTTTTGAAATAATTGTTTTATTCTTTTATATTTTAACTTTTTTTTATCATTTGAATTTGATAAATTCATAACACTTGTTTGATTACTTTTTTCAATATAAGTTTCACTTTTGTCTAATAAAGGTTGTTTTAAATTACTATTATTTAAAATATTAGAATCATTTATAACTAAATTATTTAAATCTTTTTGAAAATTTAAATATTTTGAAAATTTATCTTTTCTATTTAATCCTTTTAATATACTTTCACCACATATTTTAGATAAAGCAAAAATTTTAATTCTTATTTTTTCCCATTTTTCATTAAATAAACATTCAAAATTAACTTGATCATAAGTAAAATTAGTAATTAAAGTTTTCATTGATTTCCATTTTCCTTCATAAATACTTTCATTTCCTAAAAGTTTATATATATAATCAAAAATAATAGAAATAATAAAATAAATAAATAAAGCAATTACAAAACTTATTATTTGAGTTTTTATTTCATTTAATAGTAATAAATGAATAGATTGTTCTTTTTCATCAAAATTTCTTTTATTTATAAAATCAATTATTTTTGAATTATCTCCATTTCTATATTTTAAAAGAGAAATAATAAGAGTAAGTAATATTTTTATTAATTCAATCATAAATCTTATATGTCTTGGAAATGAAATACTATAAATATTAAAAATTTGACAAAAAGGACAATAGAAATAAAATAAATTCCAAGAAAAAGAAATAACATTTAATTTATATAAATAACTTATTTTATCATAATAATATTTAACTTTTTCTATTTCTTCATTCATATTTTTTATTTTTTCCATTTTATTCTCTTCATTAATATCATAACATAATAAAACAATAGAAAAAAAAGAAATCATACCAAGGGATGTAATTAAGATTATATTACTTAATAATTGTTTATATTTATTTTTATCAAATTGAATTTTTTTGTAAAAATTAGCAAATGTTTCATTCTCAAAAACTCCAATTTGTGTAAATATATTACATTCACAAATTATAATTTCTTCTTTCAATTTTTTATTTTCATAAATTTTTTTAAAATAAGTTTTACAATAATTTTCTTTATCATATTTATCAATATAATCAATTGGAGCACAAAAAGTATTATTTTTATTATATTTATTTTGTGTTTTAAATTTAATTTGATAAAAATAATGTTTTTTAGTAATATATGGATTATATAAATTATCTAATAATAAATTAACAATTTTAAATTGATTTGATATAACATTTACTGGTTTAATTTTAGTTTCATTTACAAATTTTTTTAAATAATTGATTAAATGTTTTTCAATTGTAATTGTAATTAGACTTAAACTTATATTTGTTTTATTTACTTTTTCAAATTGATTTATTTCATTTATTATATTATTTGTTTCTTTATTTTCTATACATAATTCAATATTAAAATCACTATCTTCACACTCATCTAATATTTTTTTTTTTGGTTGATAATTATTGATTGTCATTACATTTTGATATTTTCCTAATTTTTCAATTTTTAAATTTATATTATCTAGACTAGAAAATTCAAACATTTCTCCAACTATCATTGAATGAGAAATTATACTTGTTAAATTTTGTAATTCTGAAAATAAAATATTAAAAATTTTTAAATTATCTATTTCATTTTTATTTTCTTTCAACATTTTATCAATATAAATATTATATGTTGTGCATAAATAATTAGAAATATTAAAAATATTAAAATAATCTAATTTGTAATTAAATAAAATTTTTGAAGTATTACTTAATATTTCAATTCCTTTTTCAAAATAATTAGGTTGAATTTGATATAAATAATTTAACATTAATCTAATTATTAATTGAATTGAATTTGCTTTTATATTATAGAAATTATCTTCATTTGATTTATAAATATAATTTTCTTTATAATAACTTTCATTATATTTTTCACTATTTATATTTTCTTTTTCTTCTTCTTTTAATTTTTCATCAAATACTTTTATCAAAAAATCTTGAATATCATTTAAATGATTTATAGTTAAATTTAATGTAAAATTTTTATAAGAACTATCATAATCAAATAAATATAATAATTTTCCTATAGTCATAAAACTATTGTCATTTTTGTTAAAGACATCATTAATAGTATAACAATCATTTCTAATTTTTAAAATTTTATGTGATTTTTTTTGAATCAAAAAATTGCCATCTCTACTTTTAATTTTTAAGGCAAAATTTTTACCTGGAGCAATTAAATTTTCCATTAATTGATTATAATAAAATTCTTTTGTAAATTCAAAATAAATATTATCTTCAATTTTATCATTTTTATCATATAATAACTGAAAAGTAAAATTATAAGTAGTATTCACATTATTTATATTAATATAAAAATTAATATTACTTTTAAGAGGACAATAATTATCATAATCAATAATTGAATATGAATAATTAATAATTTTATTTATATTAATATTAGATGAATTAATATTTAATTCATCATTTAATACATTTCCATTATTTAAAGATAAATTAGCAAAAATTGTATAATTACATTGAATATAATCTGATAATAATTTTCCATTTAAAATAAAAATATCTTCATTTATTCCATTTATATATTCATTTTTTAAAATATCATCAGATAAATCTATGCATTTTTTAATTTGTAATCCCCAAGTAATATTTTTAATTATTTCTTTTCCACTATATTTATATTTGAAACCAACTCTATTTTTAGGAGTAGGAGGAAATTTTGTATATGAATAAATATAAAAATCCTTAGTATTATTCTCATGATAAATTTGGCAAAAATCACCAGAAAAATTTTTATAACAATCACAATAATAATCAGATTTATCATAATTATTAATTTTTTTACAAATTCCTCCATAATAATTACAAATACATTTTTTACAAATTACAGTATTATGCACACTTGAAATTTTTCTATAAGGATAACTTTCATTTTTTTCACAAGATTCAATACATCCTTCATCTAAATAATACATACAATCTTTACAAAATTTAATATTATATTGATCTTTCCCTATTGTATATCCTTCATTACATTTATCAACACAAACTCCATTAAAAAAATATTGAGTATCATTACAAATTTCACATCTTTTTTTATTTTTTAAAGTATGAGTTGGACATTCATCACTTTCATAACAAGAATTATTAAAAATTAATTTTTCACAATTTTTACAAATTTCTATATTATTTATCTTAGTAATTGCTTGATGAGTATTATTACATTTATTTGTACAATTCTTAATATTAAAATAAGGAAAATCTGGATTTATTTCTTTACAAGTTCTACAAACATTACTTTCATTAAATGTATATTCTGGACATTTATCTTTACATTCTCCATTATAATAATATTTACCATTTTTTGAACAATCTACACATATATTTCCTTTTTGATGTGATATATTTGAACATTTTTCTACACAAGTTGAATTTTCATAAAATATATTTTTTTCTTCGTTTGAACAATCTAAACAAATTTTACCTTCAAGTACTTTATTTGCATTACATGATTCAACACAAGTTCCATTTGAATATAAAAAAGTTGAACAATTTATACATTTTTTTTCATTTATTTTTATTTCACTTCCTATATTACAATCTGTAATATCATTTTCATAATCTATACATTTGTTGTCTTTATTTTTATAATCTAAACATTTTTCACATACATCAAAATTTTTATTTAATTTACAATTACTTTGAGCAATACAAACTCCTTTTTCTTTTAAAAAAATGAAATTATCTTCACATTGTTTACATTTTTTTTCTTCTGAATCAAATTCAAAATTTATATCTGTACAATTTTTAATACAACCTTTTTCAATTTTTGTATTTGTTGTTTTTTTTTCATAATAAATTAATCCTCTATCTTGACAATTAAAACAAATATTATATTCATCATAAATATCATTATCACATTTTTTTACACATTTCATTTCACTTTCATTTAAAAATAAACCTAATTCTTTACAATTAATACAATGAGTTGAATTGAAATAAGAACCTAATTTACATTTTTTAATACATTGATTATTTTCAATATATGAAGTATTATATATATCTTCACAATTATCAACACAAATTTCTGAATTAATTCCTTTTATTTTATTACTTTGTTCACATGAAATACAATAATTTTTATTTATTTTTATTTCACTTTCATCACATCTTGATACACATTTTTTTAAATTTAAATGATATTTCCTATCTCCACATTCTAATTTACATTCATTTCCTATTTTTATATATCCAATTGGACATTCATTAATACAAAAAATAAAATTTAAAATTTTATACATATTTTTTTTACATATTGTATTCAAAATCTCACTTTTTCCATATGATTCAATATTTATTTTATTAGGTATTTTACATGGATTAATATTTTCAATAGGACAAATTGATATAATTTGAGTATCATTTTTATATGTTAAATTATGAAGATCATTATTTTCTGGTTTATTATATATGAATGTTGTATTCACTTCTTTATTAAATATTAAAAAATGACCTAATGTACTATATACTCCAATATATTTACTATTATTTTTTTCTAATAAGTAATAAATAAAATTTGTATTGTTATAAAAAGAAACTGAAATAAATTTGCAGTCTTTAAATGTTGAAGATATTGTTAATTCATCTCCTATATATTCTATTTCTTTTGATCTTTTATTTATTACATAATAGATAAATTTAGATGAATTTACTTTATATGAAAAAAAATATATATTTTGTTCATCAGAAGTATTTGTGTAATTATTATATAGATAAATTGGTAATAAATATGTATTAAACTTTGCTTCAAAATTATTATTTAATTCTCCTTGTTTTTTAGATTGGAAATGTTTAAATAATGATATTAATATATATATTAATAATATTATTTCTTTCATTTTTTTATTTAGTAATTTTTTTTTGATAATATTAATTAATTTTTTTATTTATTTTTTTATTTTTTAATTAAGTTTTCTTTATTATTTATTTTTAAATAATTTTTTTCATTTCAGAAAATAGTAAATAATCTCTTTTTAATAACATATAATTTTTAAAAATTCATCATTTGAAAAGCAATAATCATTAATTTTAATTTATTCACAAAATACTATAATTAAAATAAATAATCAAATAAAATTAAAAATGTTTTTATTAATTGTTAATTACCTTTTTGTATTTATTAAAAGATAAATCAGGGATAAAATGTTCTCCTTTTAAAAAAATATTATTATTATTTCTTTCATATCTTGGAATAGAAGATTTTAATCTTTGCTTAATATTTGGTAAAAAAATATTTTTTTTTATTTCATAATCATGTACAAGTCTTTCAGTAAAAGCATTTCTATTTGCTACATTTGAATTATTTAAAATTTTAATTTTTTCTAATGAAATTGAATTTATTAATAATTTATTTTCTTTCGAAATTGAAGAATTATTTTTTAATTTACTATTAATAATATTTTTATAAGAAAGAGATTGAAATTGATTTAAATTTGAGTTTCTCTTATTATTTATTTTATTAAATATATTAATATGAGATTTTTTCTTTTCATTTTCTTTTTCATCAAAATATGAAACAATAATTAGTTTTTTTTTAATATTTTGATTTTTTTTTGATTTTAATTGTATATCATCTTGTATTTGATTTAATAAAAATTTTGTTTTTTTTTGAAATTTGTATTTCTTATTTTTTAATACTTGCATATTCATAAAATGTCTATTCTTTTAATTTAGATTTTTTACTTTGGAAGTTTCAATTTTAATTCTTGATATATTTTATAAATATTTTCATGCTGTTTGTCAATCATTTTTTATAAATAATACTTTATAATTAATATTTTAATTGATTTTTATAATAATAATTATTTTTTAATTTTTAAAACTTAAAATTTAATTTTTTATTATTTTAATTTTTAATAAAATATGAATTATAAAAAATTAAAAATTGAAAAACTTTTTTTTTATTTTTATTTTTTGATTGCTTAATTGATAAATGTAATTTAATTATTTTTCCTTATTGAATAGATGAATTATAATTTTATCATTATATTAATATCATCTTTATTTTTCTTTTGAATTTTATTATTAATATTAATAGTTTGTTTATCTATTATTTTATAATTCTTTTGTTTTTTTTATTATAAAAAAATAATAATAAAAATTATAATAATAAACAATTATAAAATATATAATTATAATAAAAAAAAATTCCAAAAGGAAATAAAATTTATATTATCACCAATAATATGATTAAAATGTGATTTTGTTTGGGAAAAAATAATAAAAAAATCAGAATTTGATGAAGAATTTTTTTATATCTTTTATTAGAATATATTAAATTATTATTATTTATATCAAAATCATTTTAACAAGTATACAATTTTTATATTTTATAGAATCTCTAGGAAAATAAATTTGAAAAGTATTATTAATAGATGAAAATAATAATTTATTATAATTAATATTAATATATTAAATAAATAGCAATATTATTATACAAAAAATAACCTCTATATGTTAAAAGTGGGTAATAATTAAATATAAATATATCATAATAAATTAAATTATTATTTTCAAAATTAAAATCTTTAACTTAAATTTTTATTTTAATTCCTTTAATAATTTCAATTTCTAAATAATTCCATGTATACTAAAAATATTTTGTTAAATTTGATTTGAATATTTTATAATTATTATTTTTAAATTTCTTTATAAATTTAAATATTTTCATTTAAAGTAAAGTATTTTTTCTTATGATTATTTTTAAATGATTATATATAAACACTTATTTATAATGAAATTGAAGTTGTAATGCTTAATAATATTTCTTTTTTATTTGTTTAATTTAAGATTTATTTTCAAATTCTTCAAAATTTTTTTTTCAATAATTAACAAAAAAGAATTAAATAAAGTAATTGCCTTTTCAGTTATATTCTATTTATAACTACCAACATTTGAAAAACTCATAATTAAAGTTTCTAAATAAATTTTAGTATTATTTAATATATTTTCATTTTCCTTTAAATTATTATATAAATTTTTCCAATTAATTCTATACTCCTTTGCCCTAAAATAAATTTTTATTATTTTCTTTTTTTTTATTAAACCATTGTTTATAT
>Ga0256407_10005485_pt1 | contig 20300 bp, 20 predicted proteins | sample RumenRJG_04DNA_FD_193489 | JGI IMG/M metagenome (GOLD analysis project Ga0256407, IMG submission 193489) | Bovine rumen microbial communities from Lethbridge, Alberta, Canada - RJG_04 | ecosystem: Host-associated > Mammals > Digestive system > Stomach > Rumen | place: Canada: Alberta... | reverse complement strand
CGATATCATCTTGGCGGGTAAGAATTTCGGCTGCGGATCCTCGAGAGAGCAGGCGCCGGAGGTTATCAAGGCCCTGGGCATCCGCTGCATTATCGCCAAGTCCTACGCGAGAATCTTCTTCCGGAATGCCATCAATAACGGCCTTCTGGTGATGGAAAATGCCACCCTCGCCGACTGCATAAAGGAAGGCGATGAGATCACCGTCGCCCCCGGCGACTGCGTGATGGCAGGATGCGAGACCTACCCGCTGGCATCTCTTCCGAAGAACCTGCTGGACATCCTGGATGCCGGAGGCCTGGTTAAAGCCATGCAGCGGTTAAATGGCATCGAGCCTGCGGACGGCGGAAAGGAGGCGTAAGATGGGCGCGACACTGATTGAGAAAATCATCCGCCGCAATGTGGGCGACCCCACGGCAAAGGCCGGGGATATCGTCACCGTGAATGTGGACCGGGTGATGGTGCACGACATTTTCATCCCCTTCGTGGCGGACAAGTTCGCCGAGATGGGATTTCAGAAGATCTGGGACCCGGACAAGATGGTGCTCATCTACGACCACCTGGTGCCGGCCAGCCAGACCGACGATACCAGGCATTTCCGCAGAGGCGATGAATTTGCGGAGAAGTTCGGGGTAAAGAATGTTCACCGTTCCGACGGCATCTGCCATCAGCTGATGACGGAGGCTGGCTATGTGAAGCCGGGCGACGTGGTGTTCGGCACCGACAGCCACACCACCACCTACGGGTGTGTGGGCGCATTTTCCAGCGGCATCGGCTACACCGAGATGGCCAGCATCCTGGGTACCGGAACCCTGTGGATCCGGGTGCCGGAGACTATCCGGGTGAATATTACCGGGGATCTTCCGGCAAATGTTTCCGCCAAGGATGTCATCCTTACCATCATCGGCGACCTGCGGGCGGACGGCGCAACCTACAAGTCCCTGGAGTTTGCCGGGGATACGGTGGAGAAGATGTCCGTGGCCAGCCGCATGACCATGTCCAATATGGCCGTGGAGGCGGGCGCCAAGTGCGGCCTGTTCTCCCCGGATGAAAAGACGGCGGAATACTGCGGAATAGAGCTGGATGACTTCCAGAAGACTCTCTTCGGAGATGAGGATGCGGAATACGCCCAGGTGCTGAATTATAAGGCGGAGGACTTTGTGCCGGTGATGGCATGTCCTTCCCAGGTGGATAAGATCCGGAAGATCGCGGACCTGCCGGAAACACCGGTGGACCAGGTATTTATCGGATCCTGCACCAATGGACGGCTAGAAGATCTGGAAGCCGCCGCAGAGGTGCTGAAGGGGAAGAAAGTGGCTCCCTTTGTGAAGCTGATTGTGACTCCGGCCAGCCGAAAGATTTACCGGGAAGCCTTGGAGAACGGCACCCTGGGAATCCTCATGGAAGCGGGCGCCATCATTACCCATCCCTCCTGCGGCCTGTGCTGCGGAAGAGCCGGCGGAATCCTCACCGATAACGAGGTGGTGGTTGCCACCAACAACCGCAACTTCCTGGGCCGGATGGGAACCTCGAAGGTACAGATTTATCTGGCCTCCCCGAAGACGGCGGCGGCCTGCGCGGCGGCCGGAAAGATCGTGGTTCCGGAATAAGGGACCGTGGTTCCGGAAAAAAGGGAAAGATCATGGTTCCGGAATGAGAGGGAAGACCCTGGTTCTGGAATGAGGCAGAATAGGGCAGAACAGAATAAGGCAAGAATAAGGAAACATCAGGCATAAAAAAGAACCTGGCACGGAGCGGATATGCACTTGATAAAGGCTGCATATCAGTTCAGAGCCAGGTTCTCTGCTTTTTCAATCGCATTCCTCACAGCCGGAATGCAGAACAGGACGATGGTGAGCAGAGCTTCCGCGCCAAGATAGGTGCCATTATAAACCAGGGAGTACAGAAGAGGACTGTTCCAGCCATAGCTTTCGGCGTACTGTCCGAAAAAGAGGACGCCGGAGAGTACCGCAAAAAAGTATCTTCCGAGAACGGCGGCGAGATATCCTTTCAGGATGGCGTGGGGCTTGCTCCGGGCAAAAAATCCCGAAATTCCGAGAGCGGCGAAGGCCAGGACATAGTCCACAAAGGCCTGCGGGAAGGACACCATATAGGGGTTCAGCAGAAAGAAAAGCAGGCCGTAGGCGGTGGACATCATAATTCCCGCACCCGGACCGTACCAGATTCCGAGAAGGGTTATGAGAAACATTCCGCAGGGCGTAACCGAGCCGCCCATGGGAAGGGTAAACACGCGGATATGGGACACCAGAAAGGCGACGGAGAGCATGACGGAGGAGACGGAAAGCTGCGTTACGCGGGACTTGCGGTATCCGCGGGAAAATAAAATGGAGGAATAGACCAGGAGAAAGATCACCACAACGGTGATATACAGGCCGAGATCCGTGGGAACATAGGTAATGTCCCCCCATTCGTCGATCTGCGGTTTGACCAGCAATGACAGACGTTCCATCATATAACCTCCAGACAATTACATCCTCTGTGTATTTTAGCATAGGCTGAAGCGGGGGACAAGATGAGGTAATGGAAGAAATCTATGGGAAGAGACAGCATATTTACCCGCAGGGCGGCTGTTTTGTAGTAGAATAGAATGTGCCCGGCGCGCGCATCAGGCAGCCGGGGAAAGGCGGGATGTGCATGCGGAAAAAAGAATGGAAAATCGTTGTGACTTTTCACACCACCGCGGCGGCGATGGCGATGGAAAAGGCCTGTAATGAGGCAGAAGCGCCCGGACGCATGATTCCGGTACCCCGGATCATCTCTGCCGGCTGCGGGCTCGCCTGGGCGGCGCCCACAGACGCAAAAGAAGAGTTGGAGGCGCTGATGGCGAAGGTTGGAATAGAGCGGGAAGCAATTCACGAGTGTCTGCTGTGAGGGTCTCGCCGGCGTTCGTGAGAAAAAGCTTGTTGATGCATCTTTAACGCTGTTGACGCCTCTCCAGGATACCGCCTGCTGTTGTGGGGCGGGCGCAAAGCAAGCGGGGTGCATCTTTTTTATTCCTGGCGTTCTGTCAGGATACAGGGTCTCTGGTCGGGTGCATCTTTTTCGTTTCATGAAGACTGTCCGGATACAGGGTCTCGCCAGCGTTCGTGAAGAAAAGCTTGTTGATGCATCTTTATCGCTGTTGACGCCTCTCCAGGATACCGCCCGCTGTCGTGGGGCGGGCGCGAGGGCAAGCCGGATGCATCTTTTTTATTCCTGGCGTTCTGTCAGGATACAGGGTCTCTGGTCGGGTGCATCTTTTTCGTTTCATGAAGACTGTCCGGATACAGGGTCTCGCCAGCGCTCGTGAAGAAAAGCTTGTTGATGCATCTTTATCGCTGTTGACCCCTCTCCAGGATACCGCCCGCTGTCATGGGGCAGGTGCGAGGGCAAACAGCACCAACAAACCTATACAGAAACAGCGAACAGAGTGCTGCGAAAATACATAACCCAAAATACATAACCAAAAACGAAGGATCCGGGGTTTTTCACCCCCGGATCCTTCGTTCTGTTAAGGGACTATTTTTTTACAGTACATTACTATACAGTATCAGGATAGTATTCAGTGCTTCATGGCTTCCCGGATGGCAGCCAGAAGGTCATCAAACTCCTCAAACGCCGGGATATCCGGGTTGTCAGCGATGATCTGCGGTGTGGAGCGGAACAGGAAACCTGCTTTGCTGGCCTTGATCATGTCCAGGTCATTGTAGCTGTCGCCGGAGGCGATAGTGTCAAATCCGATGGACTGAAGTGCCTTCACGGTAGAAAGCTTGGACTGGGCAATGCGCATCTTGTGGCCGGTGATCTCGCCGTCCGGAGCTACCTCCAGGGAATTGCAGAACAGGGTGGGATAGCCCAGCTTCTTCATGAGAGGCATGGCAAACTGGGTGAAGGTATCACTCAGAATCAGAACCTGTCCCTCGCTGCGGAGCGCATCCAGAAACTCCCTTGCTCCCGGAAGCGGGTCAATGGTAGCGATGGTATCCTGCACATCCTTAAGCTTTAAGCCGTGCTCCTTCAGAATATTCAGGCGCCACTTCATCAGCTTGTCATAATCCGGCTCATCCCGGGTTGTTCTCTTCAGCTCCGGAATCCCGCTGGCCTTCGAAAAAGCAATCCAGATCTCCGGTACCAGCACGCCTTCCATATCAAGACAGGTTATATACATAAATCATGTCCTCCTAAGTTAAGATTCACCTGGAGTTATAATAACACAGAAGGTTTTTGTAAACAAGGAAATGTGATATGATAAAGACGTGCACGAACGGAGAAAAATCGCAAGCAGCGTGCTCGCACGCGGGAAGCGATTTTTTGGAGTGAGTATAGGGCGCAAGCCCGACAGCGAGCGTCGGAAGACGCGAGCTGTGCACGTCTTAACAGTGCACGAACGGGAAAAATGCGGGAAAGAAGGAATCTGCTATGGCAACTCTTCAGGAATACCTGGAACAGGATAAAGAAAAACTGCTGGCGGACCTCCAGCAGGCAAAGAGCCCGGAGAAGACCCAGGAGGTGCTGGGCCGGGAGCTGGACCGGATGCTGATCCGGTACAATGAGGACTGCGCCGTCCCGGAGGTCCGGGATGCGGCGGCTTATATGCTGCAGACGGCGCGGAATGCGGTTCCTCTGGTGGATACGCTGGGGGAGACAAAGATCTGGGAGGAGACGGGTACATCTCTTGCAGAGAGCGCATCCTCCGGGAGCGGCAGCGGCAATGAGAAGAAGAGGAGTGTTTTTGCCGGCCCGACGGTGATTTTTGGTATGGGAGGCATCATCTGCGGGATCATTGCCCTGGTGATGAGTTCCAGTGCGGCAGCGGATAAAATTGTCTTCCCGAGTCAGCCCATGGCCTGGATTCTGTTTTTTGCCGGCGCCGTCTGTGTGGCCCTGGCCGGAAGGTTTTCCGTAGGAAAACAGGAGGGCAAGGTACAGCCCCGGGGAAGGCAGCAGGCGGAGGTTATGGTGGACCCGCAGAAGGCCTACCGGGCGCTCCGGACCGTCGCTATCACCGCGGACCGGAATCTGTCCGAAGTGCAGTCTTCTGTCGCATGGCAGAAGCGAAAGACCGAGGAAACGGCCGGCGGAAAAGCCGGGGAGGCGGATATCGACACCGCCCAGCTGGACCTTTACGCAGGTCTTCTGGAGGCCTATGCCAGCGGGGACGGGCAGTTTGCGCTGGATAAGCTGGCGGATGTGAAGTATTATCTGCATCGCCATGATATCGAAGCGGTGGATTACAGCGAGAAGACAGAGAGCTATTTTGACGTGATGCCCTCCAGCAGGCCGGGAACGCTCAGACCTGCGCTGGTGCGGAAAGGAAAGCTTCTGAAGAAGGGCCTGGCGGCAAGATAACGTAAAACCGAAGGAGAGGCGGAAGTATGGATCGATTTTTCGGATTTGACCTGGGAGATGCGGAATCCGCGGTATCCCATCTGTATAAAAAGGACCAGACCGTCCCGGAGATTCTTCCGGTGTGCGGGGAGAAGAGCTTTATCACGGCCTATGCCAGACTGGCCGGAGGAGAGCTGTTAATCGGTGAGAAGGCCTGCTATAGCGCCGATGCGATTAAGAGAAAGCTCCGGTTTAAGAGCCACTTTCTGGATAACCCGGAGAGCGCAAAGGATATTAAGAGCTTTGCGGCCGGCGTTCTGGGAGAGCTTTACGGCAACGGCGACCTCATAAAGAATGAGGACTGCTGCTTCTATATCGGCTGCCCCGCCGGCTGGGACAAGAATGCCCGGGAGGAGTACCGGGAGATCTTTGAGCGGGTGGGATTTCCGCCGGCAAAGATTATCTCGGAATCGAGAGCGGCGCTGGTTTCTGCCTGCCAGTCGAAGCACCTGCAGGTGGGACACGATATTCTCTCAAAGCCCGTGCTGGTGGTGGATATCGGCAGCTCCACCACGGACTTTGCCTATATCTGCGGCGGCAAAGAGGTGGAGATGCAGACGGCCGGCGAAGTGCGTCTGGGCGGCGGCATCATGGATGAGATTCTGCTGGAGGAATCGGTGGCAAGGTCCTCCTTCAGTGAGACAATAAGCCGGATCTTTTCGGAGAGCGAACCCTGGCGGAGCTACTGTGAGTTTGCGGCCCGCAGGCTTAAGGAAAAGTATTTCTCTGAGGAGGATTACTGGAAGGACAATCCATGCACCGAGACGGTGCTGATCCGCCAGGATTACCCGGTGCGGCTGACGCTGCGGATGGATGAGGATATCGCATCGCTTCTGTTTGATAAGAAGACAGACAAGCTGGAAGGCCGATCCTTCCGGGAGGTTTTCATGGACAGCCTCCGGGCAGTGCGGGAGAACATCTCAGGAGATATGCCGGAGCTGCTGTTCCTTACCGGCGGCGTATCCCGCATGCCGGAAATCCGGGGATGGTGCAGGGAAGCATTTCCCGAAGCCGTGATCATCTCCGGGGCAGAGCCGGAGTTTTCCGTGGCCAGAGGTCTTGCCTGGTGCGGCCGGGTGGACGAGGAGATGCGGGAGTTCCGCGCCGAGCTGGAGGAGCTGATGAACTCCGACAAGGTGGAGAACATCGTGGAACGGCACATCGATGACCTTTACCGGGAGGCGGTGGAGGCCTTGGTGGATCCGATTCTGAAAAATGTGGCCGAACCCGTATTTGACCGCTGGAGAAAGGGAGAGATCCGCCGGCTGGTGGACACCGACGAGGTGATGCGGCAGGAGATCGAATCCTATCTTCACACCGATGAGATCAAGGATCTCCTTAGCGAAACCATTACCAGGTGGCTGAAGCCCGTGGCGGAGGAGCTGGAGGAACATACGGTGCCCATCTGCGTGCGGCATAACGTGCCCTATAGTGCGCTCAGCCTGGGGTCCTATCTTAACGCGTCGGATATCGACATCCAGGTGGATGCGAAGAATATCTTCGCCGTGGAAGAGATCACCTGGCTTATTGATTCCATCATCTCCGTGCTGGTGGGACTTCTCTGCGGCGGCAGCGGCATGACGCTGATTTCCAGCGGCCTGCCGGGCATTCTTGCAGGCATTATGCTGTCCCTGGCCGTCCTTGCCCTGGGCAAGGGGTCCATGGAGAAGGCGCTTCTCAGGACAGATATCCCGGCGCCCATGCGGAAGCTGGTGCCGAAGAAGGCATTTGCCGGAAGAATGGAAAGTATCAGCGGCTCTGTAAAGAAGAATCTCTACAAGAGCTTTGAGAATGAGAAAAATGAGGAGATCACCACCCGCATGGTGAGTGAAACGTCGCAGCAGATTGAGCTGTGCCTGACGAAGATGGCGGAGATTGTGGAGATTCCTCTGGGATAACAGAAAAGAGGTTATAAGAAATGAGAAACATGAAAACCGCAGTATCTGCAGCTGTTATGGCAGCGCTGCTTCTTACGGCCTGTGGGAAGACGCCGGCTCCGGCGGAGACCGGTGCACCGGATGCCGGAAGTACGGCAGCTCCGGCGGCAGCAGGGGCAGGGACTTCCGTACCTGCCGGGGACGGACTTCTGCGCGCAGCTGTCCTTTATGATATCACCACCATGGATGTGGCAAAGACCACGGACAACTACCTGATCCCCATGAACGTATTTGACCGTCTCTTTGAGACTCGTCCCGGGGAAAATGGCGCCGAGGTGGTGAAGAGCCTCTGCGAGGATTATCAGGTCAGCGAGGATGGCCTGACCTATGACTTTACCCTGAAGGAGGGAGTGAAATTCTCCAATGGGTCTGCCCTCACCGCTTCGGATGTGCAGTTTAGCTTCGAGCGGCTTCTGAAGGAAGCAAAGGAGAATACCGATATCCCGCTGGAGGTTGTAGGCGGAGAGGCCCTCTTAAACGGGGAGGCGGAGAGCCTGGAAGGCTTTGCGGTTGCGGATGACACCCATTTTTCCGTAACCCTTTCGGCACCGAATGCCGGCTTCCTGGCAGAGCTTTCCGCGCCGGCCATGTCGATCGTGGATGCGGAGACCATGGCTGAGGTGAAGAACTTCGGCAGCGACCCTGCGGATACCATCGGCACCGGCCCCTACTGCGTTACCGAGTGGGCGGCAAATGATCACTATACCCTGGAGTACAACGAGAATTACTGGGGAGAGGCCCCGTCGGTGAAAAAGCTTATCGTGCGGGTGATTCCGGATCCCAGCACCCAGAACCTGATGTTTATGAACGGCGAGCTGGACCTTATCGATCTGCAGTCGCTGGACAGCGCCATTGTCCAGTCCTCCTACAAAGCGGTCATGCCGGACCGGATTGTGACAGCGCCCAGAGTCGGAGAGACCTATCTGGTGCTGAATCAGAAGAATGCATTCCTGAAGGATATAAATGTCCGCCGGGCCATCGCCATGGCGGTGGATGCGGACACCCTGATTCAGGGCATCTACAACGGCAATGCCATTCGGGAAAATGGCATCATTCCCACGGGCATCTGGGGACACAATGACGCGCTGGAAGGCTTCTCCTATAACCCGGATGAGGCGAAAAAGATTCTGGCCGATGCCGGATATAAGGAGGGGCAGGTGAGTTTTGAGCTGTCCCAGGATTCTGCGGCGGACAGCAGCACAAAGCTGGTTTACCAGGCCATCAGCGACCAGCTGGCGGCTGTCGGAATCAAGGCAAATATCAAGAGCTATGACCATTCCGCATGGCTGGATCGCCGGATTGCCGGAGAGATGGACAGCTTCGTGGCCCGCTGGGGCATGGATTACAATGACCCGGCCAATATCATGTACACCTTCTTCGGCAGCACCGAGAATTCGGCACAGCGAAGCCTGAACTATCCCGATACCGCCGTGATGGAGCGGGTTTCCGCGGCCAGAGCCATCGTGGATGATGACGAGCGCATGGCGGAGTATCAGGCCCTGGAGAAGAAGATTATCTCCGAGGATGTGGCCTGGGTGCCGCTCTATGAGGAACAGCACCTCTACTGCATGGGAGACCGGGTGGAAAGCTTTACGCCCCACTGGGCCGGATTCTCCGACTTCTACGTGCAGGACGTGGTTCTGAAGTAATACTGAGCAGTTTGAAATTGCAAAGAGCCGTTTGAAACAGCAGCGAGCAGTTTGCAATTGCAGAGAGTATTTAGAAACAGCAGACAGATACACCCGCCGCTTCGGAGGCGGGTGTATTTCAAAAGGATTCGGATACGTATGGTACGACGAGTTTTGCAGCGGCTTCTGGAGGCGGTGATTGTCCTTCTCGGGGTCGCGCTGATGATCTTTTTCATGCTGCGGGTCGTTCCCGGAAACCCTGTCGCGACCCTGATGGGGGAGCATGCGGACCGGGCGACGATTGCGAGAATGACGGCGGAGCTGGGACTGGATCAGCCCCTCTATGTGCAGTTTGGCCGGTACATCCTGGGCGCACTCCGCGGGGATTTCGGCACCAGCTATTCGCTGGGAAGGCCGGTTTCTATGCTGATGGGCAATGCCTTCGGCAACACCCTGATTCTCGCGGCCCTGGCGGCCCTGTTTGCCTGGGTTTTCGGCATTGTCTGCGGTATTATAGCGGCCGTTAAGAAAAACGGTTTTCTGGATCATCTGTTTATGGGGATGTCCCTTCTGGGCGTCTCCATGCCCGTTTTTATGGTGGCGATGATTCTCCAGTATGTGTTCGGATATCATCTCCACTGGCTTCCCATCTCCGGCGCCTCGGATATAAGGGGATTTATCCTGCCGGCCATCGCCCTGGGGTGGAACTCCGCCGGAAGTGTTTCAAGACTGGTCCGCTCGGACCTTCTGGAGATCCTGCAGCAGGACTATATTGATACGGCCCGGGCGAAGGGCCTTACCCGAATGGGGGTGCTGGTATTCCACGCTCTCCGGAATGCGCTGCTGCCGGTGGTAACCATGATGGCGCTGCAATTCTCCAGTCTTCTTTCCGGTGCGGTGATCACGGAGACCGTGTTCTCCATCAACGGCATCGGCCGCCTGGCGGTCCAGGCCATCTCCGGCCGGGACATCCCGCTGCTGGAGGGAACGGCCCTTTTCGCGACAGCCGTGGTCATCCTGGGCAATCTCATCGCCGATATGCTCTACGCGGTGCTGGACCCGAGAGTCGGCAGAAGGGAGGGCCTGGAATGATGGATCAGAAGCTTAAGAGCCAGATCGGCGAGCGCGTAACCGTCCTCGACAAGATGGCGCGGATGGTCCGGGAAAACCGGCTGGCGGCCTTTTCGGCCCTGCTGATTCTGCTTTTTATTCTGGCGGCGGTCTTTGCGCCGGTGCTTACGCCCTACGGCTATACGGACATGGACCTGATGCACCGCCTGTCGGCCCCCACCATGTCCCATATCTTCGGCACCGATGAGGGCGGGAGAGATATTTTTACAAGACTTCTTTACGGTTCCCGGGTGTCCCTGGCAGCAGGCGTTCTTCCGACGCTCATCGGCATGGTGCTCGGCGCCATCCTGGGCGTGTTTGCCGGCTATTATGGCGGCATCCTCGATACGGTGATCATGCGGGTGGTGGATATCATGCTGGCGCTTCCGTCCATGCTTCTCGCCATGGTGATCATGTACACGCTGGGAGACGGCCTTTTCAATGTATTTCTCACCCTGGCCCTGGTCAGCTGGGCCAGCGTTGCGAGAATTGTCCGCTCGGAAACCCTGCGGCTCCGCGAGAGTGAGTATGTGGAGGCGGCGAAGGTCATCGGCGTGCCGGGGGTGACGGCGATTTTCCGGCATATCCTGCCCAACTGCCTGCCGACACTGATTGTCCTGTTTACCCTGAATATTCCCTCGGCGATTCTCACGGAGAGCAGCCTGAGCTTCCTGGGCCTGGGGGTCCAGGCGCCGGATGCCTCCTGGGGCCTGATGATCAATGCCGGAAGACAGTACCTCTACAGCGCGCCCTGGCTCTGCTTTGTGCCGGGAATTGCCATCATGCTGGTGGTTCTGGCCTTCAATTTTCTGGGCGACGGACTGCGGGATGTGCTGGACCCGCATCTGAACAACGAGTAAGGAGTCATCATGGAACAGAATGCACTGGAGGTGAAGAACCTCTGTGTCAGTTTTTTTCATACAAAGGGCGAGATCAAAGCGGTAAATGACGTGTCCCTCACCGTGCCTGCGGGGAAATTCGTGGGGATCGTCGGCGAATCCGGCTGCGGCAAGAGCATGACGGCCCGGGCTGTCATGGGCCTGGTGAAGGAACCGGGCAGGGTTATCGGCGGAAGGATTCTTCTGGACGGACAGGACATTACCGACCTTCCGGAGAAGGAGCGGTGTGAGCTGCGCGGAAGCAAGGTTTCCATGGTCTTTCAGGAGCCCATGACCAGCCTGAATCCGGTCATCCGGGTGGGAAAGCAGGTGGAAGAGGTGCTCCGCATCCACCGGCAGATCTCCGGGAAGGAGGCCAGGGAACGGGGAATTGCCATGTTCAAGGCGGTCGGGATTCCTGATGCCGAAAGAAGATACGACTGCTTTCCGCACCAGCTGTCCGGCGGACTCCGCCAGCGGGTGCTGATCGCCATGGCCATGGTCTGCAGGCCGAAGCTGCTGATCGCCGATGAGCCCACCACCGCTCTGGATGTCATGGTGGAGGCCCAGATCCTGCGCCTGATGAAGGAGCTCTGCGCCCAGGGGACCAGCATCCTTTTGATCAGCCACAACCTGGGGGTGATCGCCCAGGTCTGCGACCGGATCTATGTGATGTATGCGGGGCGGATTGTGGAGGCGGCGGATACATTTGCCCTGTTTGATCACCCCGTCCATCCCTATACCAGAGGGCTTCTTGCGTCGGTGACCTCCCTTCGCCGGGGAGGCGAGGTGCTGGAGACCATTCCGGGCGTGGTGCCGAATCTTCTGCATCTGCCGGAGGGCTGCAGCTTCTCGCTGCGCTGCCCTGTGTGCGGCGGGATGTGCGCAGATACACTTCCTCCCTTTGGGGAGGTTTCCCCCGGACATTTCGTACTCTGTCATCTGGCGGGAAAGGAGGCTGAGGAATGAGTGAAATCCTGCTCGAGGCCAATGGCCTCTCCAAAGATTTTCCCGCCGGCGGGGGCCGGAAGATACACGCGGTATCCGATGTGTCCCTCCGGGTGTACCGGGGCGAAACCCTGGGGCTGGTGGGGGAATCCGGCTGCGGCAAGTCCACGCTGGGGCGGCTCTTAATCCGTCTGCTTGAGCCCAGCGGGGGCGAGCTGTTCCTTTCCGGGGAAAATGTGACTGCCATGAAGGAGAAGGAGTTCCGCAGGTACCGGCGCCAGTTTCAGATGGTTTTCCAGGACCCCTATGCCTCGCTGAATCCGAGAATGACGGTCCGGGACATCATCGCGGAGCCCCTTAAGACCTGGCACATCTGCCCCACGAAGGAAGAGACGACGAAAAAGGTGCTGGAGCTGATGGAGGCGGTGGGCGTGCCGGGAGAATTTCTCCTGCAGTACCCCCACCAGTTTTCCGGAGGACAGCGGCAGCGCATCTCCATCGCCCGGGCCATCGCCATGGACCCGGCGCTGATTGTCTGCGACGAGCCGGTGTCCGCCCTGGATGTTTCGGTTCAGAACCAGGTGCTGAATCTCTTAAACCGGCTGAAGAAGGAGCGGGGACTCACCTATCTCTTTATCAGCCATGACCTGTCGGTGGTGCGCCACATCTCCGACCGGGTCTGTGTGATGTTTCTGGGAAGAATCTTCGAGGTGGCGCGGACGGAGGACCTGTTTTCCCATCCGCTGCACCCTTATGCCAGGTTTCTTATGAACGCCATCCCCGTGCCGGATCCCCACCGGAGAGATGAGAACAAGCAGATTCTTACGGGAGAGCCGCCGAGCCCGGTCAATCCCCCATCCGGCTGCTGTTTCCACACCCGGTGCCCCTATGCTTCTGAAAAGTGCAGGAGAGAGGTGCCGGCACTGCGGGACATGGGCGGAAGAGAGGTGGCCTGCCACTATCCCGGCATCGCCGATGAAGGATATGTGCACCGCCTGTGACCTGAAAGAACTGGCAGCAGGATGGCTGCTCGCGGCAGGGAATATCGAATCGGGGGAAGAGACAAAGCTTCATCGCGAATCCCAGGGAACCCACAGCTGCATGCTGTGGCATGAGGGGAAAGTAGTGTACCGCAGCGAGGACATCAGCCGGCATAATGCGGCGGACAAGGCCATAGGATATGCTCTGTTGAACAGGATTTGCAAGGAAGAGTGCATTCTCTTTACGTCCGGACGCGTGCCGAAGGATATGGTCGAAAAGACGGGTCGTGCCGGAATTCCCGTTCTGGTTTCAAAGTCTGTGGCAACAAAAGAAGCCGCAGACTATGCACTAGCCTGCGGTCTTCAGCTCATCTGGCGGGCCTGGCCCGACCGGTATGAGACATACATATGAGTAATAATCCCAGTAGTCAGATTTTCTTAAACTGGATGCTGTAGCCAATTCCTGCAAGATACTTGAGCAGTGAATGAATGGTCGCTCCGGTTCCTTTCTCAATTCTGCTTACTGCCTGCTGGGATAATCCTGACGCAACTGCAACATCCCTTTGGGTCATGTTTTCTGTCCTGCGTATCTGAATAAGCTGTTGCTGTAAGGCAATCCGTGCCTGAAATTCTTCATAGGCTTTTCGGGCGTCATTATTCTCTGCAACGAGTTTTTCCAATTGTTCTTTCTCTTTGTTCAGATCTGCTTCAACAAATGCCATCTTGTTCACCTCCGTTACAAGAACCCTTCGGCTTTTGCACGCCTTTTTGCTTTTTCCAGCTCTTGTTTCTCGGCTTTTCCTTTCTGCTTTTTGCAGATATGTAGGAAGTATACCGACTCCTGATCTTGGATTATATACATGATTCGTTCCTGAGATATCTTGATTTCCCAGAGCTTTTTATACAATTGACGGGTTGCAAGCAGTGAAAATGCACTTGTTCCTTTTTCGCGGATGAGCTGGCGGACTGACAGTATCTCCGTCTTTGCCGCTACAGGAAGAGACTCTATGTATTCCAGAATCAGGTTTTTTCCGCCGGATGTGGTGTAATCATATATCTTCATTCTAACTCCTTTATAATACATCAATTTTGATGTGAAATCAACTACAATCACCAGCGGCTAAATATACCAATGGTATAATCAGAATACATTATACCATTGGTATTTGCAAGGGAAAATGTTATAATGAAAACGCAGAGATCGATAATGCAGGAAGGCGAGCCATGATGAAAAAGACATTAGATCCGGAACGGCTGGTTTTGTGCAGGGAAGAAAAGGGTATGACGCAAACAGAAGCAGCACAGCGAATCGGCGTTACACAGCCGGCCTATCAGCGATATGAAGCCGGAAGCAGAACTCCTTCAATACAGGTTATTAAGGAAATGGCTGTTGTATTCGGGACATCTGCGGACTATCTGATGGGAGAGAGCGATGAGAGGGCAGCAGACAGCGTCATAGTAAAGCGTGCGGAAGCTCCCATATTGTATTCTTTAATCCTTCAATGTCAGAACTGCAGTGATTCACAGCTGCAGCGGCTGTCGGCGTATCTTGAAAGACTGAAAAAATAGAAAGAAAGCCGCGGACTGACAGTGTGTCCGCGGCTTTCTTGTCCGGCGTTTTCCTGCCGGAATGAGGAATTATAAATCTTCTGATTAGTTGGTGTAGTTATCGAAGTAGCCCTGCACGAGAACGACCGGGGTTCCCTTGTCGCCGGAACCGCTGGTCAGGTCGCAGAGGGATCCGATCAGGTCGGTCAGCTGTCTCGGGGTGGTACCCTGGGATGCCATGTTGCCTACCAGGTTGCCGTCCTTTTTGCGGATGCTCTCGGAGATGGCTTCCTTCAGCGCTTCGCCGGACAGATCCTTGAAGTCGTTGTCAGCCAGATACTTCAGCTTCAGCTCGTTCGGCGTTCCGATGAGGCCGTCGGTGAAGGCCGGGGAAACAACCGGGTCAGCCAGCTCCCAGATTCTGCCCTTGGGATCCTTGAAGGCGCCGTCGCCGTAGACCATGACTTCTACGTGCTTGCCGGTGGCTTTGAGGATGCGCTCCTGAATGTCCAGAACCAGAGGCTTTGCCTCTCTCGGGAAGAGCTTGACCTTGTCTTCGGTGGACTTGTTGGAGCCCAGGAGGCCGTACAGCTCATTGTAGCCGCTGCCGTTTACCGGGGCGGTCAGAATATCATCCAGTCCGCAGACTACCTTTGCGCCTGCTTCTTTGAGGATTCTCTTGGTGCGCTTTCTGGTGTGGATGTCGCAGGTGAGAACATGATCCGCATAGTCCAGGATGGTCTTTGCATGGTTTGCGAAGATAATCTCAACCTCTGCGCCGCAGTCCTTGATCAGATTACCGTAATACTCCACGTAGTCCACGCCGGTGAAGGGGTGCTTGTTGACGCCGAACAGCTCGCGGTAGCGCTCAAGGCTCAGCACGTCGCTGTAGGGATTGACGCCGGCCTCGTCCAGCTGGTCAAGACTTACGAGCTCATTGCCCACTTCGTCGGAAGGATAGCTCAGCATAAGAACTACTTTCTTTGCGCCCTTTGCGATTCCGCGAAGGCAGATGGCAAAGCGGTTTCTGGAAAGAATCGGGAAGATAACGCCGATGGTCTCTCCGCCCAGCTTTGTGCGCACATCCTCTGCAATGTCATCTACGGATGCATAGTTGCCCTGTGCTCTGGCAACGATGGATTCTGTCACGGAGATAACATCTTTGTCCCGGAGGGAGAATCCCTCCGCTTCAGCTGCTTCCAGAACACTGTCAGCCACGATGGCGGCCAGATCGTCGCCCTCGCGGATGATGGGGCAGCGGATGCCCCGGGATACTGTGCCTGTTCTGCGTTCCTTTGTACTCATTTTCTTTCTCCTCGGATTTTCTGTCTTTTATTCGTATTCCACGGTTGCCGGCGGCTTCGGCGTGAAGTCATAAAGCACGCGGTTGATGCCCGGCACCTCGGAGATGATTCTCTTTACCAGGTGGTCCATAAGCTCCGGTGCAAGGTGCTCAACCGTAACTTCCATAACATCAGTGGTGTTGATGGCGCGGATGATGCAGGGCCAGTCGAAGGTGCGCTTTCCGTCTTTCACGCCGGTGGATTTGAAATCCGGAACGACGGTAAAGTACTGCCATACCTTGCCTGCAAGGCCCCATTTTGCGAACTCCTCCCGCAGGATGGCGTCGGACTCGCGGACTGCCTCCAGACGGTCGCGGGTGATGGCACCCGGGCAGCGGACGCCGAGACCCGGTCCCGGGAACGGCTGACGGTCAACCATGCCCTCCGGAAGTCCGAGAGCACGTCCGACTTCGCGGACCTCGTCCTTGAACAGAATCTTCACCGGCTCTACCAGCTCAAACTGCAGATCCTCCGGAAGTCCGCCGGCATTGTGATGGGCTTTGATTCCGGCCTCACTCTCCAGAATGTCCGGCCAGATGGTTCCCTGAGCCAGGAATTCCACTCCGTCCAGTTTTCTTGCTTCTTCGGCAAATACCTCGATAAATTCGCCGCCGATAATCTTTCTCTTGGTTTCGGGATCGGTTACACCGGCCAGCTTATCCAGGAAGCGGTCGGTGGCGTCGACATAGATGAGATTTGCATCCCATTCGTTGCGGAACACCTGGATGACCTGTTCCGGCTCTCCCTTGCGGAGAAGACCGTGGTTTACGTGTACACATACCAGCTGCTTGCCGATGGCCTTGATGAGAAGGGCAGCGGTAACGGAGGAGTCTACACCGCCGGACAGGGCGAGGAGAACCTTCTTGTCACCTACCTGCTCGCGGATGGCCGCCACCTGCTCATCGATGAATGCCTGGGCCAGTGCCGGCGTGGTGATGCGCTCCATGTTGTCAGGACGTCTGTTGTCTGCCATAGTACCTCCTTATGTGTGGGGTCCGCAAAAGCGGATAATTATACATAGCCAGAAATGAAGCGGTATTATTATAACATAATTCTGGAAAGTGAAAAGAAGGAATTTGTTTTCCCTGCAGAAGAAGCCGTCGGGGCAGACAAGAAAGTTGACAGATCAACAAAATGGTGATAGAATCTGCACGTTGATCTGTCAACTTTTATTGAACAGGGGATTTGTACTTTTCCAGAAGGAGTGTTAAAATATGAGCATAAGGATCATTATCGATTCAACTACGGATATCCCGGAACAGGTGCTGCATCAGGTGGAGGTTGTGCCGCTTACGGTTTCCTTCGGCGACGAGGAATATCTGGACGGGATTGACTTAAGCCGCAATGACTTCTACCGGAAGCTGGAGGCGGGGCAGATTCTTCCGAAAACCAGCCAGCCTTCGCCGGAGGCATTTGCAGAGGTATTTCAGAGGATCCATGAGGCAGGGGACGAGGGCGTATTTATCTCGGTCGCTTCCGCCCTGTCGGGAACCTGCCAGAGTGCCATAATTGCCGCGGCGGATTACCCGGAGATAAGCGTCGTCGACAGCCGGAATGTGGCGGTGGGAACCGGAATTCTCGCGGAGTACGCGCTTCTGCTGATATCCCGGGGGATAACACGGGAAGAGCTTACGCAGAAGCTGGAGAAGAAGCGGGAGGATATCTGCCTTGTCGCCATGCTGGATACGCTGGAGTATCTGAAACGGGGAGGCCGGATCTCGAAGACAGCCGCCCTGGCCGGAGGAATCCTGAATATCAAGCCGGTAATTACGGTGAAGGAGGGAGAGATCCTTATTCTCGGCAAAGCCCGGGGCGCAACGAAGGCCAACAATCTGCTGGTGGAGCTGGCAGAGAAGAACGGCGTGGATTACAGCCTGCCGATTCTTCTGGGATATGCGGGAACTTCGGATGAACTCCTGCAGAATTACATTCATGACAGCAGAAAGCTATGGGAGGGCCATGTGGAGAATCTGGAATATGTCCAGATCTGCAGTGTCGTGGGAACCCATACGGGACCGGGAGCTGTGGCGGCGGCATTTTTCAGAACAAATCAGGATGCGGAAGCAGAATGAAAAGAGGGACATCATGATCGATCGGTTTGAGCGTTTTACATTATCTGTTTTTGCTATTACCCGCTACTGGAACAAGATCGCGACAGAAGAGATGCGGAAACACGGACTGAAGGGAGCTTATGCCCTTTACCTGGTGACGCTGGCGGATGCGGAGGAGGAACTCACGGCGGCCCAGCTGGCGGAGATGACCCAGCGGGACAAGGCGGATATCTCCCGGGCTGTGGCAGTGCTGCAGGAGCGGGGAATTGCAGAACCCTATAATGGAAGCCGCTATCGGGCTCCCATCCGGCTGACGGAGGAGGGGAAGGCCCTTGCGGCGGAGATCCGGCAGAAGGCCACAGCGGCGCTGCAGGCAGCAGGGGAAGGCTTATCGGAAGAAATGCGGCAGAATATGTACCAGGCGCTCGACATCATTGCCGGCAATATGAAGGAAATCTGCGAGGGGGAAATCTCCATCTGAACACAGGGGAAGGTTTCCGGCGGAATACAGGGAGATTTCCACAGAGAAAAAGAAAAAAGCGGGAAAGAATACATCATTGGTATGACGCATTCTTTCCCGTTTCTTATTATAATCAGGACAGAAGGAAAGGAGGTTCGGCATGAAGAGAAAAGGATTTGCAGTTCTGGGGATGACTGTGCTGATGCTTCTGGCAAATGGCTGCGGCAGCGGGGCGCCGGCCACCGCCGAAAAGACAGCACCGGCCGCGGAAAGTGCCGCGGAAGCAGCGGATAACGCGGCACAGGCCGGAGAGAGCAGGGAACAGGAGGCGGAGAGCGCGGCACAGGAGGAGAGCACAGCGGAAAGCGAGGCCGGAAAAGGCGCAGAGAAGAAGGATCAGAGCGCCTTGACAGCAGAGAAGAAGGATTCTCCGGACGGGGAGACTGCGGAGAATGGTTTCGATTTTGACGCCTGGTGCGCGGATCTCTACCGCAGCTGCGATGAAGCATATAAAAACCAGGTGATGCCGAATGCAGGCTATCTTCCCTATGTCCCTTACGCGGACATGCCGCCGGCGAAGCCCTACGAGAGTGTGACGGCGGAGAATCTGCAGGGAAGATGGGTGAACCGCTATAAGGAAGGCGGCGTGGAGTTTGAGGAGGTTCTCACGGTAAACGGAGATACGGCCCGCATCGAGACCTTCCAGGACGGCGTGAAAAAGGGCGTCTGGAATGGTGAGGGCTATTTTTCCATCGAGGACCGGTCCGCGCGCCATGTCTGCCCGGCCTTCCGCATCGATGATGCAGAAGGAAATCTCTGCACCATCTACATCCGCTGGGTGAAGGAGGGGGCCTTCTATGATGGAGGTTTCCTCTGCGAATGGAAGCGGGAAGAGACAGAGGACATCTCGGAACAGTATCTCTATGACACGGTGACGATGGAGAATCTGCAGGGCATCTGGTATACGGATTACATGGAGAACGGCAGCTTTTACCAGGTGATGCTGAAGGTGGACGGGGATAAGAGCTTTATCTTCGAGACAAAGGACGGGGAGCCGACCGATTACTGGAACGGCGAGGGAGAGGCCTCGCTGGTGACAGCGGAGTTCCGTTCCTTTATCCACTGGCCGGAGCTCTTAATTAATAAGAAAGACGGCTCGAATCTCTGCGGCATCTATATCAGCCGGGTGGATGAATATGCCTTCTATGACGTGGGACTCCACAACTGGTACATGAAGGTTACAGAGGAAGGACTCCGGGAGATGGGAATTTATCCGGAGGACTGGAATGTGACCTGGCTCGATGACGGAGGGGCAGAGGTGGTGAATACCTATACGGTAACCACCCGCCCGACGGTGCCGATCCTTCCGACGGAAGAGGAACCGGTACGCTATGTCTGGAATGTGACGGTGGAAGGGGATGACGGTGTAAAGGGAGAATTCAGAACAGAGGTTTATGAGGATTCCATCTATTTCCCGTCTGCAGCGGATGTGGTCTGGGAAGAGGATGTGAACGGGGACGGCCTCATGGATCTGGTGGTTTTCCACGGAGCTGTCGGGGCCCACGGAACCATGTATCAGGACTGCTATCTCCGGGAAGGAAAGGGCTTTGTACGGTTGGAAGGCTATCCCGAGATTCCGGATCCGTATGCGGATCCGGAGACCGGGCGCATCTACGGAACGGAGCGTGACGCTGCCGATGCCTGCGCGGAAGTCATTTATGAGATCCGGGGGCACGCCGTAGAGCTGGTGGAGGAGCATTATTATGTCTGGGATGAGGCTGCCGGCAACTATATCGAAAAGCAGTAATAAGCTGGCTGCTTTGGCGGAATACAGATGAAACGGGATCAGGCATGCACTTCCAGAAACTGCAGGAAGGCCCGGATGATGGGCCAGTCCTTCCGGGACGGGAGCATAGCAAGGCCGATTTCCCGGTAAAGAGGCGGGTCAAAGGGACGCCGGTCCAGACCGGAACCGGCGGCCTTAAGCATCAGCTCAGGCATGATGCCCACGCCGTAGCCGGAGGCGATGAAG